>Ga0172379_10000514_pt1 | contig 95486 bp, 99 predicted proteins | sample GrowelOW334metaG_FD_119756 | JGI IMG/M metagenome (GOLD analysis project Ga0172379, IMG submission 119756) | Groundwater microbial communities from an aquifer near a municipal landfill in Southern Ontario, Canada - Groundwater well OW334 metaG | ecosystem: Environmental > Aquatic > Deep...
AGACTGATCTAAGGTGGTGATGGTGTGGAGGGCCTGGGTGAGTGCTGATAAGTCTTGTTGACGCTTACTGTCACGGGCTTCTTGCAAGAGCTGAGCGGGATTGAGGGTTATAACGATAGCGGCCACTAAGACGGCGAGGATACCGATGACGATGAGGAGTTCGATGAGGGTGAAGGAGGACCTGCCTTGCATATGAAGATAAGTATATCAAAAAGAGACAGAGAGGACTATGGGAAATCCCCTGTTTTGAAAAGTTTGCTGCGGGACTAGGACTCGAACCTAGATACCATGCTCCACCCCGCATCCTGCGGGGCAAGGCGGCATGTGTCCTACTTCACTCCGCCAAATGAATCCTTTCTTTTCTCCAAAGCTGCGGGACTAGGACTCGAACCTAGATACCATGCTCCAGAGGCATGTGTCCTACCATTAGACGATCCCGCAGCTTTGGAGACAAGCTTTTTAAAAGCATTGCCACCCTTCCAACTTTTTATTTTCTTTTCAAAAAGACGGGCGCGAGCAATTGTTGGAAATACTTCCCAGTATATCAGCTCCCATGGACAACCTCGCTTCGTAGACGTCACGTCACCTCTATTATGACGCTCGAGTCTTTTGTCTGGGGTAAGACTTGTTATCCCGACATAATACCCGCCTCTCCGATTTTTTAAAATGTAGAGGTAAGCCATTCGGCGGGGCAAGTTAGACCTGCCTGCCAGCAGGCAGGCGATCCCGCAAAACACGAACACTATAGCGCAAATAGAGGCCGGTTTCAACTTATTGATGCAAAAAGAAAAGAGCGTCTCGGTTGAAAATCATTGTATGATTATTCCGGACGCTCATAAACCTCGAACACAAAGTACTTGTACCCATTCGGCCGTTGGAGAATCCTTGTTTGGATATTCCCCAAACGAATGCTGGGGTCGTCCCCCGCTTGAACTTCAATCAACTCACATTCGGGTGGCATCGATTCGCCGTCCCATTGGAGAATCGATCGCAACTCATCCCAATAAGGGTGCGGATGCGTAGCCCACCGCGGATCAGGGTGGTGAGAAAAGAAGTCCTTCAGAAGTTTCATCTTTAGATGCAACGGCAAGCTAGACGAAAGAAGTTTTTCTTTTATCCTCTTTGTCCGCCGTAAACTGAAGAAATCCTTCCGATTCGGCCTGCGTTTCATATAGGGCCCCAAGGATTGCCCGATGAAATACGCCAGCCCCTCCGTAATACGTGCGATGTCCTGGTTGAGATGTGCCTCTGCCCAGTAGAGGTCCTTAATTAAAAATTCCTCTTTGGGCAGAACGGAAAATCGGACACCGTTGATGTACGCGACCTTTTTTGATACCGTTTCCGCCGAGCGTTTTTTTCTGTTCCAGCGCTGAACCGACAGAAAAACGGTACGAGGCGCCTTTCGATTTCCAAACAACCATGCCCGCGATGTTTCGTCCGTGATTCCTTGAAGAATCGAAAGGATGTGTGGAGCGACCGCCCGATACTGATCAAACGTCAGAGTAAACCAGGTGCGCCGCCACAGGATGAGTTTCCCCGATGCATCTCGCGCATATGGCGCTTGATATGGTTTTCCGCGCCTCAAGCCGATCTCACAGAGCAGTGCGAGCGGATAACGAACCCCCTGGAATGTTCCCTCTCCGATGACGGCGATAATTGACAGCTTGCCGTCAGGGTTTCTCTTCAGAGTAACGTCGTAAATGCCATCTTCTTTGTAAAGGATGAGTACATACTGCGCCTCCCGAGAAACCAAATCAACGTCGCCGTTGATTAGTTGCGGGATTTTCGCGGGGCTAATGCCATTCATCGCCATCACCTCCTTTTCTTTAGGATTTTTTAATGTGCTTCTTCACTCACATGAATGAAGAATAAATTAAAGCACTTTTTAAATCTATCGTCAAATATTGACCCAATATACTTTTCATGGTACTGTGCAGTTCTGGTCTTGCGGGCAATAACGCCTCCCAAGATCTCCCTGGACCTTACCAATTAAATAGTGGAGGCGGTTATGAGCGAGTTGAAGGTATTTGTGGACAAGAGACAGCGAGACCGAGTCTTTGGCAGGCTCTTGCGAGCACTGGCAAAGAACGAATACCCATACAACATATCCAAGCTCCCCCAACGCCAGGAGAATATTCCTGCGAGCATTATCCACGGAAGCAAGGAACACGCTCTGTTCCTCTTCGCTACTTGTTTCTATATGCGGGGAAGCATCAAGAGCGAGGCGGCGTTTCAGGGGCTCAAGCGGCTCTATGAACAATATCCCGCTTTGTTTATCCCTAGCGCCTTTGAAACCGACGCGTCAATTCCGGCATTCTCTAAAATTCTCTTTAAGCACCTCAATGACAAAACCATTTCTTTGGTCTTGGGGTACAAAAGCAAAGAGATCTGCCGATTCTGGCCACTTGGTTTCCAAAAATTGCACCGCTTCTGGAGGGGCAATCCGGCAAATCTTTTTGCCGAAATCGCCGATTACCACGAGGCGTACCGGAGGATTATGAACGGGAAAAAGAATACTCCGGAAAATCCCAATGGATTTTGGGGGTTTCAGGAGAAGATGTCGAGCATGCTTGCATACTTTTTAATGAGTGCGGGCATCATCGATCCCCTCCTTGTCCCCGTCCCCGTGGATTTCCATGTGCAACGAGTGCTTTTCTCTCACGAGATTCTCGTTGCCGATGCTCCGCTGGGCGAAAATCTCTGCACCCGCGAAACGCTGGAGCTTGCGCGTTCCACGGTGGTGGAATACTGCAAAGAGCACCACGAAAGCCCGGTACGGCTTTGCGATGCATTGTGGTTGCTTTCCACCACGATTTGCAACCTCAACCCGGGAAACGAAACGCGGAGGACTGGCAAGCGCAAAATGCGCCACACCGAGATCTGGCACCCACCAGTTGTGTGGACGCATCGAAACACCTTGCGAGATCATACCCGCTCATGTCTTTCGTGTCCGGCGCCATGCCGATACAACATTCCCTCGGGAACGTATTATGTTCGAGGGCACCTTATCCTCCTGGGAGAACGGGCAACGCCTCGCGTTGCGCTCTTTCGGGAAGAGAACGATCCATAGGAAGCTGCCAGCACGGAGCTTCCTTTTTTATTTTTTAAAACAATCTCAACCTCAAGCCCAATCTCTCACGTTCGTCTTTTTTAACGAGCGCATGCCTTAACGCTCGTGCCTCCGCCTGCATCTTCCCATTTCAGCGCATTTACCAAAGAAAAATCTCCTACGCGCGTACGTCTAAGCGTTTGGACGTATCCACCCACGCCTAATATTTCTCCCAGATCGCGCGCAAAACTGCGTACATAAAATCCAGATGATACCGTTAGCGTCACATCGACAAGCATTGTGCCGTTGCCTTTCTCCCGGATATCATTAATGGAGAAAGAGTACATTGTGGCCTCCTTAGTTTCCAATGCAACGGTGTTTCCGCGGCGTGCGTGCGCATAAGCCGGGATACCGCCAACTTTCACCGCCGAAAAACGAGGTGGTATCTGTTCTGTGCGCTCTTGCAAGAGACCGCACGCACGCTTTATCGCCTCGTGCGTCGGTGGCGCCACACAAACGCGTTGTTCGATTTCGCCGGTTGCATCGTCGGTTGACGATGATGCGCCCAAGACAATGGATGCCTCGTATTCTTTTGTTGTCTTCTTGAGTATTATCGAGAGTTGTCTGGTATATTCCCGCCCCACCCCCACCACAAGCACGCCATCGGCAAACGGATCCAATGTTCCGCCGTGACCGATTTTTAAAATCGCATACCGTTTTTTAATGCGGCTCAAAAAACCCGCGGAGCTAATCCCCACGGGCTTATAAAAAACATAGAGACCATCAATCAAACGTTGACGCATAAACAATGCCCGTCATCACGCTTGGCTTTCCCGCAAATACTTACCCACCGCAATAAAGCTTGAAATAAGACCCAGCGCAACCCCAAACAAGAGGCCATAGAAAAACAAGAGTAGGCTGTGAGAAACGAAATACTGCCATACGTTCATTTCGGGAACGAGAATCGTCCCGTACGGCGAAATAAAGTAAACAATCGGTGCAATGAGCAACATGCTTACCAGTGCCGACAAAATCCCATACAACGCCCCCTCAACCAAAAACTGCCCACGGACAAAGAAGTTGGAGCCGCCCACTAGCCGCATGATAGTAATACTCTCCCGGTTTGAATAAATAGCCAGACGAATCGTGTTAAAGGTGATAAGCATGGCAACCAATGACATGAATACCGTCAGTCCGATGCCGCCACGCCGCGCAATGTCAAGAATGCGATTGAGCCGATCGATAATACCGGCATTTTGCGCATACGAGATTTTTTCAACAAACGGCTGGATAGAACTGTTATTATTTAGGTAGTCGGCGATAACTTGATACTGATTCGGGCGATACGCTCGAACATTGAGCGATGCCAGCAAAGGGTTGCTTCCCAGTTGATCGATTGCTTGGGAAATGGTTGGATCATTCTGATGCTTGTCCTCAAACGCGGCCAGAGCTTGATCCTTTGAAACATAATCAACCACCGCCACCTCCGGCAATGATTTCAATTGAGATTGGACATTGAGAATATCATCCTCGGCAGTGCTGGCCTTAAAATAAACGCTGATATTAATTTTATTCTCAATACTTGAGATAATCGTACCCGTCATCACGTTAAACATCATCAATCCCAAAAATACGCTTAGCGCCAGCACCATAACGGCAATCGTCGCCGTTGAAAGCCATGCATTGCGCGTGAAGTTCTGCCACCCATATTTTGTGATGCGAACAATGGTTGTAATCATATGCGAATATTAGAAAAGAATATATTTCCCCTGTTCTTCGTCGCGCACAATCTGCCCGCTCTCCATTGAAATCACGCGACGGTTAATATGATTAATAATGTCCTTGTTGTGCGTGGCTAAAATAATAGTCGTCCCCAATTCGTTGATTTTGAGCAGAAGATTGATAATTTCTGCGGTGTTAATCGGATCAAGGTTCCCCGTCGGTTCATCGGCGATAATAACATCGGGATTGTTAATCATGGCTCGCGCGATAGCAACGCGCTGTTTTTCTCCTCCCGACATTTCGCGCGGAAAATTATCCGCTTTATTTGAGAGTCCAACCATTTCCAGCGCCTTGGGTACCAATTCGGCGATATCGCTTTGCGGAGATCCGGCAGCTTCCAGCGCGAAAGCAACGTTTTCAAATGCCGTTTTTTCGGTCAACAATTTAAAGTCTTGAAAAATCGTCCCAATGTGCCGTCTCATTTTGTAGAGCTCGTTTGATTTGAGCCGCGTGACATCGTAGGATCCAAAAATAATACGCCCTTTTGTTGGTCGTTCCTCGCCGATAATCAGTTTGATAATCGTTGACTTGCCCGCGCCAGATTTCCCCACTAGAGAGATGAACTCCTTGGGATTAATCTTAAAGTTTATATTATCAAGCGCAGTCGAAGCGTGCCCGTTATTTTTATACGATTTTGAGACGCCTTGGAATATAATCATAGAAAACAATTCATCGTGTCATCAATGAGTGAGTCACTCGGCCGAAGAGCTGTGTGATTTGGAGTATATCATATCTGTCAATAATACCACAATACCCTTTATACAACGCCTGCGTGAGCGGCAATTTCAGCCTCAATAAAATCATCCAAGTATCCCTCTTCTAAAACGGACTCGATGCGATTGGTTTCGTAATTAGTCCGATGGTCTTTGATGAGCTTATAGGGATTGAGCACGTAGGAGCGAATCTGGCTCCCCCATTCCGGTTTTGCTTTTGATTTAAGCGCTGACAATTCTGCCACCCGCTCCTTTTCCATCATCTGCACGAGCTTTGACTCAAGAATTCCCAATGCGCGCGCCCGATTTTGCGACTGTGATCGTTCGACTTGGCACGACACCACGACGCCGGTCGGCACATGCATAATACGAACAGCTGTTTCAACTTTATTGACGTTCTGCCCTCCTGGGCCAGACGATCGGAAAAATTCAACCTTCAAATCACTCTCTTTGATATTAAGCGTACTTTCTTTTATTTTTGGCGTCACATCAACTAACGCGAACGATGTATGACGAAGTCCATCAGATGAAAACGGCGACACCCGCACCAAACGATGGACACCACTCTCTTTTTTAAGATATCCAAACGCATACGCGCCGGCAATTTCAAAAACAATATTTTTGAGCGGATGGCGACCTGTCTTTGACTGGAACGTTTCTTCTGTAGAATCAAGAACATCAAGCCTCCACCCCTGTCGCTGGGCGTATTTTTGATACATCAAAAAGAGCATATGCACCCAGTCGGCCGCATCTTGTCCACCGGCGCCGGCGGCAATGCTTATAATGGCATCGTTTTTATCCCATGGTCCGGCAAAAAGTTTTTTTATTTCCATCGCGCGTACGGAGCGTTCAAGCGCATAGAGACCATCTTCGTTGACTGTTTCTGGCGTAGCGACAAAACCATCACATATATTCGCCGCCGCATCATAAGACTGGACAAGCGATTGTAACTCGCCCATCTCTTTTAGAATCGGCTCGGCGTCTTTTGGATTTTTCCACAACTCGGCGTCTTGAAGCGCGTACTCGATTTCTTTGATGCGCGTACGTTTACCGTCAACGTCAAAGCCAGCCTCCTAGCTGGCGGAGGCGGACCGAAAGCTCATTGAGCCGTTCTTGATATTCTTTTTGAATCATGTGCGATTAATTTTCCCAAAAAATTAAAACCAACGAAACTATGCCTAGTAAAATCCCAATCAATTGCATTCCGGCTATTTCTTCTTTATAAAAAAGATAACCGATTACCACAGCAAGAACGGCGGAGGCAACGGAAAATATGATAGCACCTCGACCTAAACCGGAACCATTTTTAAGTGCAAGAAGCCAATACGCATTAGCAATAACATAGGCGGTGATTGCGCCAATCCATCGGATAGCACCTCCATACAAAGACCATTCCTTTGCAAAAATGTCTGCAACAACTTCAAAAAAGATCAGGAGCGAGAGCGGTAAAAGCCAGCGCATGATGGTGAGTTGTGGGTTGTTGATTAATTTTGAGCCACCTCCCGGATTCGGACCGGGGACCCCATCTTTACGAAAGATGTGCTCTACCAGCTGAGCTAAGGTGGCGAGTCTTAACGAGCAAACGACCCTCTTTTGCTCTTACACTTACAATTCTATTTTTTCTTCCCTTCCCCCTATTGAGACCAGCATACGTCGGATTCAACGCATCACAGTTAGGACACAGCAAACGAAGATTGTTCTCGACGTTGTTCTCCCAGTTACCATCGATATGATCGGCGACTAACGGAACTTTCCCAGTTTTTGGATTCACCCTCTTCCATCCACACAAGCAACATTGGTTGTCGAACTTTTGACGCAAATATCGCTTTATATAACGCGAGACAATGCCCAAACCCTGCAGCCCGCTTACTTCACCAGTATTCCATTTTTTGATATAGGACTGGTACTGATATTCTATTTGGCACGCATTACTACAATAGACATAGGTCGCTCGAAGCACCTCTTTACTGCACACAAGACACCTTTTCCTCATCTTCTTAGGCATCGACATGCACTGAGTCTATCATACGAGAGACCACCGTCAATAAAAGAGGTGGTCGCATGTTAATGTACCATCAGATCATTGCGCTGTTACGCTATGCAACAACTCAAGAAGAATACGAAAAGATGCAAGAAAAAGCAACCTTTGTGCCCTAGTGCCCGTACATCAAAATACCAACCACGACGGCGCCATTGACGACAAGCCAGAGCGTATACGCAACGATAATCGGCATTTCTTTATGCACGAATCCGTACACAATCCATGGAATGTCAAGAACGGTGTAGACGAGCCATGAAAAAAGCGAGACTTCTCCGGCGCTGTGCGAAGAAAAGATGGCAATAATCTGCGGAATGGTGGCCGCCGGACCAATGATGGCAATGGCAACCAAAAGATTGTCCAAAAAACGCCCCCATGCGGTCGGGTGCGGATAGGGCATCGCTCGTTTGCGCGTATGAATATGATGTGTTGAAAATTGCATGCGCGATAATCCGATTATACGGTGAGAAACGCAAAATGTCCAAGTAGCTGTGGATATATATGTGCCAACACCAACGCCCCTGCCGCGGCAAGCAGCATCGGCCAGCCAAGGGTGGTATATTTTTCCTTAAAGAAAATCATCCGCACCAACGAAACCAAAACCACCATCACAAAGACCAACGGCACAAACAAGACAATCAACGGCCAACCGACAACCAATGCCGCCAATAAACCGACTTGCAATTCCGTTTCATCAAAAAAACGACTCCGATACTTTTTGAGTAGCGCTAAAATTCCCCAAAAAACAATCGCACACCCGATCCCAAGTAAAATAGCAAGCCAAAATCTACCATAGACATAGTAGGTAAAATATCCGGAACGCAGATGGAAAAGCCGAACAATCCACGCGACTGCCGACGTTTCTCCTATCTGAGCATCCAGCGGTTGGGCAAGCAAAGCCTTGGTGAGCGGACTGGCACCCCATGCAGCATATTGGGCAAGGGTCATATACACCGCATATAAAATCTGCGCCAGCATCGCTATAAAAGTCGCACCCCACACCGCACCACCAACGTGACGCCACCGAGCACGCATGGCATACGCGATCCCTCCGACAAAAAGCAAAACCGCATCAACACCAGCCGCCATTGCAGGAACGTACTGAGCAAACGAATAAAAAGTCATACCAATTATCTTTTTTCCTGATGGTCGAGCGAATCAAGCGTTCCCTCAATCTTTTTTTCTACATCCGCAACATCATCGCGCAATTCGGTCAGAAGGGCGCTTTCTTCTTCGGAGAGACGACGCTTAGAAGTTGTTTTTTCTAAGATATCAACGTGATTGCGCACATGCGCGGCAAGACGGATTAATGCTTGATGCAATGTTTCTTCTGTTTTATGTTTCCCGATGCCAATTTCTTTTTGCAGCCGGCGCAGGCGTCGCACCATGAGCAACGCGACAAAAGCGGTGCCAATGAGGAAAAATATAATAAAGGCACCAAGCGAGCCATACGTAAGCCACGACATTGCAATGCGCATCCATGCTTGTTGATTAATGACCAGCGATACTGGTGCCGTCGGATTACTTTGTGCGCCGCGTGCATCAACCGCATGTGCCGTAAGTACATAGAGTCCATCGCTGACTTTGGTGGGCCAGACTAACGCAAAGTTTCCGTCAACAGTTGTCGAGGCCGAAGCAACGAACGCCTCTCCGTTTTCTCCCTTTAACGAAAGAACAATTGATTCTCCCGACGTCGCATGACCAGCGATGATGATCGGATCCCCCGCTACGCTTTGAAGCGGGTACGAGTCAATAACGGGGGCGGGAATCGGAACCACCGTTAGTTGCGTCGTGGCCCGCGTGCTATTTCCTGCCGCGTCGAATGCTTCAACGGTGATTGTTTTCTGCCCGGGCGCTTGCGGGGGCAATTGATAAGTCGCCATATTCTTCGATGGATTGGCAGCGACTGTGTCAATTATCTGCCCATCAACGGTGATTGTATAATGATCAACGCCCGAAAGATCATCGGCTGTCCCAAATGAAATCGTCGGATGCGGATCGTCGCTTGGAGACTCGCCCTGAACGAGAACGGCAAAATTGTGTGGTGGTGCAGTATCAATATTCACTCGATGCATGCCAACCGCCCCCCATCCGTCCTTTGTTTGTTCCTGGACGCGGAAATACCATGTCCCGTCATCGCTCGCATCAATGTTTTTTGTCCAAATGGGGGGATCGTAGGACACCGCGGGTAGCGTTGCTTTGTTTTGATCATACACCAAACGAACGGCAGTCACTAAACTATTTTTTGGCCACGCAAAAACGACGGGGCTCTTGGCATACCATTTTGTTTGATCGGGATGCGTCACCGAAGATATGACCGGCGCACCGGACGGAACGGGCGGCTCGGGAGCGATGATTTCTTGCGCTCGCACCGCAACCTGCGCATTGGCGACGCTGGTTAAAATTTGCGTTCCCTGACCATCATTGGCGAGCACCGACCCATCGCGAATGGAAAACGACCCACTCCCCGCCGACTGCGCGCGCGCGTAGACCGTCAACACTAAACCACGGTCTCCGGTAAATCCCGGATTAGTCACTACGCCGCTAAAATAGACCGAACGGCCCGTACCGGCATATGATGGCTTCTGAATCCAGAAAGAGATAATTGAACCGTCAATCGCAACACTTGAAAAATCAACCATCGACGGCACAACCAGCGTTCCCTCAACAGCGTTTGTCGCCTCACCCGAGCTCCCCACATAGATGCGCGCGACAATGGTATCTCCTATCCCGTAAGTCGTGCGCGATGTAGCCACCGACAGGGTCGCTGCACTGGCGTACGATGGCGTTAAAATACCCAAGGCGCATGCAAAAAAAAGAATTCCGAAAAACGATCCGATAACTGCCTGAATAATTTTTTGAGGCCTAGGAAGAGACATGACGCTTGATATTGATGAGTATATACCATCCAACAATACTCGCAAACCCAACGCCAACCAATAACCAAAGAATCATCCGCCATGATTGTGCGATCGGGCCTAATAAAGGCGCACGCGCTGGCGCGACAATTGCTACGCGCGCATTGCCGGCTCCATCAATCGCACGCACATACACATAATTCCCCAACGACTGGTCAGCGAGCCGATAGGGGCTTGTCGCCTCATGCCAAACAAGAGCATCGCCATAATGAACGGGATCAATCACGCGCGAATCTTCTGCAACGGCATATCCCGCGATACCCGTGTCATTATCGCGCGTGGAAAACGAAACAAAATATTCCCCCTCTAACACCAACGGATCGCGCGCCACAAGCGGCGTAAACGCGTCGGGAGGAATAACATCAACGGACGTATATTTTTTATTTTGCGCATCATTTCCGGACAGCGCATTGTCACCGATCGTAAGATTGTCCCCCGTAATAGTCAGGGGCGCGGGGGTACCCTTCCCGTCATTGCGCAACACCAATGCATTGTGCACGTCAAATAAAGCTCCCCCGGCATGCTGGGCAAGGAAAACAAGATCAATAATTTTCCCCGGACGCTCTCCCTCCCAATACGCACTCAAACTGCCGTTATACCCGCCGGGCATAATGCCACTGATGGTGATTGCGCTGTTGACATTGGCGGTCGTCGTCGTATCGCGCGCAACCCATTCTCCGATAACCGAATCGGCATTGCGAATCGTCTGAAGATTTACTTGGGTGCCAAAACTGACGGTTGCCTGCACCGCATTCACCGATTCCCCTTGCGGGTCAAGCATCAGAGAAACCGTCACCGTGTCGCCGACACCAACCGCATTGGGTTGATGAACCAAATATAAACGAGCCGCAAACACGGAATGAGGAAAGACAAAAAGCGATCCGGTCAGGATGATGCCAAGCGCAACCAGCGGAGCGCTTTTGAAAAATTTTTGATTTTTAAATTTTAATTTTTGCATTTCTCTCCCTGAGCATACAAATACTCTTTAAGCATTCTTTTGAGTAAACGGCTCCCCTGACTTGTTTTTAAATATTTTTCTCTACGCATCGCATCATCTTTGTTACGATACGCCTCATAATGAATGAGCACCCATGGAACATATTTTCTTGTGTACGTGACAAAGCCATCATTGTGTTGTTTAAACCTTCTTCGCAAGTCATTCGTATAACCGATATACAAACTCTTATTTTTTACGCTCTCTAATATATAAACGTAGTAGAACATATTCGGTCCACCGGGTAGTGAAAATGCGATCCGCTACGCGGAAAGTCTCGCCAACAGGCGAGACAATCGCATTTCTACTACCCGGTCCAATAATATGCCATAATTGAAAAATCGATGAGATCCACTTTGCCGTCCATGTTTAAATCAACTCGCTGTTCCGCTTCTGCTGTCAGCGGTCGTTTATACCAATACGCCAGAATCGAAAAATCAACGAGGTTTACTTTGCCGTCGCAGTTCAGATCTGCACGCATACAGCTATAAGACTGCGTGTAAACGTTTGAATCGCCGACTTTAAAAAACGCAACGGCGGAATAGGGACTCTGCACCCCATTCAGCGTCGTCTTTGCCATCGCCGAATGATCGCCGTACGACAATAGCGACGAATCAAGTTGCTGTGTGTAAATTCCGTCCGCGCCGGTCGTCACTGTGCTGGTGACTATTTGACTAGAATGAATAGAGAGGTTAACCGTACTACTTGGAGCGCTCGCCCCTGTTATAATAATCGGGTCCCCCTGCTTCACATGAGATTTATCAGTTACAATAGTCGGCGGAATAAAAATTCCGCTCACAACAGTTGATATCCCGTTGGTGATATCAACCGCAAAGGTATTGAGCACCGACCGAGTGCCACGCGCATCTTGCGAATAAACGCTAAACGTATAGACACCCCCCGAAAGCCCCGACAAATTAAATTCAAAATGCGCATCGGGACTTGCGGTAACACGAGCCACTTGTTGCCCATCGCGCAATAAGACGATCGGGCTTCCCGGATATGCTGTCCCCCGAAATGTTACTTGGGTCACCGATGACGGCGGAGCACCACCGCCTCCCCCGCCACCGCCGGGCGGGATCACCATAAAACAAGCTGAGGCGTTTATTGTGCAATCAACATTGCACGATAAACCGCCTCCCGTATAGCCGAATGAGGCACAGGTGAGATTATTGAGATTTGCCCCATCACATTGCTCGCCGCTATCAATGCTACCGTTACCGCACGACAGCGGTATGACCCGCGCACTAACCGTTACCGAAACCGCTTGCGCGTGCAAAAAAACATGACGCATAATGATAGAATAAGCGCCCGAGAAGGCGCTTATTACCACGGCGCATATGAGAAGTAGTTCAAATTTCCTTTCTTTCATGCGTCAATAAACAACAACCGATCCCACCACCCCCTAAATTATGAATGAGACGCGCGATTCACGATCCATTTATTATATCGCTTGATGCCGACCGGCAAAACCCAGAAAATCACAATCAGAATGAGTGCGATAACAATCGTGTTCCACAGGGGCAGAACGAAGAACCACCTTGAGGCGGTTACCTGCGTGGAATTCTGGCCATAGGTCAGCGTTGCCACCGCATGGTAGAGCCCGAATGCCCAGGGATTGCTCTGCCACACGGCATCAAATGACTTCGTGCTTTGCGGCAGAACGTTTGACCCGGGTTCATTGACCGAAAGTGTCGCCGAGGTCATCCCCAACATATTACGTACCACGATGCTTCCCTGCGGTTTTTCATAAACGTTTCCTTCATTCTTGAACGAGGTGGAAAATGATATCGGGTATCCAAAGAAAAATAAACCTCCGTTATTGGCGACAAAATTAGTCATTGATCCGCCTTCGTGGATATCGCCGGCAACAGTCATGTACACCAAAATTCCCGCGCGTGTCACAATGGAGACTTGCTGACCTCCCTGCACATTAGGAGGAGCCGTGCTCCACCACATCACCGCAAAATGTCCTCCCGGCGGAGCATTTTTCGGAATATCCATTGTAAACGGAATATCTTTCTGTTCTCCCGCCTTAAGCGTTACTGATGGCAACGCCACGAACCACGTCGCGATATCGCTCGTTTCTTTGGTAAAAATTTTATTACCATTATTTTCTATAAATTTTTCAAACGATGGATAGAAAGTCGCCTCTTCGTTGCCATCATTGATCACCGTTACGGTTCCTTTCACCGTATCGCCCGGATTTACAGAAAACTCAAGCCGAACTGGTCCGACTGTAATCGCATGTGCCATAGGTGCACTGGCCAGTGCACCTATGATTCCAAGCACCATGAGCAGTGCCTTTTTTTTCATAATATAATATAAGCGGAGAGTATTTTGTGCTGGCTAGTTTCCCGTGCAACCATAGGTAATAGTGTCTGCATAGCTTCCCGCTGACGTCAAACCACTAATCGCCGCTTTATGGGTGACAACGACCTCTTTGCCGCTGATCGGTGCCGCTGACGACGCCAAGGTTACCGTAGAAACAGAGAGTCCACCGACTACATTCCCCGTCTGAAGATATTTTGTGGCGATCGTTAGGGTTCCACCAGTCCCTGCCGCCGTACCGGCGCCTTGAATGCCGTACCCCTCGACTCCCGCGGAAAGCGTCGCGTCAGCCGACGGTACTAAGTGTGAAGCAACTGAATTCCACAAACCTGGATTGGTTGTGTCCCCCGCATCATTGACCGACAACGTACATCCCGCGCCATAGTTACAAGACATAGTCGTCGTAACGTTTGGCGTTGAAGTTGTTATAACACCAGTTGTCAACGTTCCAAACGCTGTTGTGGTTGTTGCTGTTGAGCACGAAACCGACGTAGCAACTGTTGCGCTGACCGTCACCGTACCCGCCTGCACACTGACAATCATCGCGGCCGTACCGGCAATAATTACCGCTCCGACCAACAATCCCAACGCAATACTCTTTTTATTCATACCTTTTTTGTTTTAGTGACTATTATATATAAAACTATTTTTTAAATCCTCCAATTGCTGTCTTATTTGCCGTTATTTTCCCAAGGATAAATCGACCCCGTTGTTTAAAAAATCGGCACAAAAACTTTTATAACTACTTGTTTGAGTATAACACAAGAGAAAAAATAAAAAAAGCAAGTGGGGTGTGGATAACATACCGAAGGCTTTGGGGTAAAGGGTTTAGGGTAGAGGAGGTTGGGGTTAGGAGGGAGAATTAACAGCGAAGTTTAATTTTTCTAATCATAGCCGCGAGCATCTTTTGAATTTCCTCTAGTTTCCCCTCCGCATCACCAAAGGCTTCATTTTTATAGAGATCTCTGGCTATAGTAATCTGCGTCTCGAGTTCTGCCGCCGAACCATTTGCAATACTCAAAAACTGCAGGTATTCAGCGGTATTTTTTCTTTTATACCCTTCGGCGATATTTGACGGGATTGATACTGACGCTCGCCTCATTTGCGACGATAGTCCGTATATTTCTGACTTCGGAAAATGCTCGGTTATCCGATATATTTCCTTTGATAGCGCAATTGATTTTTGCCAAACCAAAAGATCTTTAAAAGATTTCAGGGACATAATTATATTTTTTTGCTCCTGCTACACCCTTTCCCCTGACCCCTCTACCCTTCTTCCTAATTTCCCACGCAACTATAGGTAATCGTATCCGCGTATGATCCGGCCGGCGTCACGCCGTTGATGGCGGCCTTGTGTGTCGTCACCACTTCCCTGCCGGTGAAGCTTGCCGTGGAACTTGCCAGCGATGTCTGTGAGAGAAGTAATCCGCCGACAGTATTTCCCGTTTGATTGTAGGCACTGGCAAGCGTCAGCGTGGCACCGCTTCCCGCCGAACTGGTTGCCGCCTGAATACCATATCCCTCGGTCCCCGCCACCAGTGTTGAGTTTGCCGAGCCGATTAAGTGGCTTACCGCACTCGCCCATAACCCCGCGGACGATCCGCTCCCGGCATCGCTCACATACAAAGTGCATCCGGCACCATACGTGCACGAAAGAGTCGTGGTGGTATTTGAAGAGGCTGTGGCAACACCAGACAACGTCAGCGTTCCAAATCCTGTTGTGCTAGGGCTCGTACTGCACGACACCGTGCCACTGGAAGCCATGGTGACCTGCGGATAGTTTTGATATGAGCCAAACAGCGTCCCGCTGTTCCAGATCATACGCAGACAATATGTCGTTCCCGCAGGAGCACTATTGTCTTTGAGCGAAAAATCCCATTTCCCGTCCTGTCCGATCTGCACCACGCTCTGCGTATTGGATACCGGATTTGCTTCAACATAGGTCTGATTCATGATGGTGTTTGATCCATCAGTTGGATCATTCGCATTTGCCGTCAGAGCGTTTCCGTTTACCGGCGTTGCGTTATCATTAAACGCAATCGGTGTTGACGCAGAGACGTCCGTCCAGGTTCCCGTCGGCGCGGCGCATGTTCCCGCCGCTCCCTTGTCTACATATTGCAATTTAAATTGCTTATTAAGCGCCAAATCGGCACCGGAAATATTTGCCAACATTCTTGCACGGAATGTCGCTCCCGCTGAACCGAGCGTGACAGCGGTATTCTGCGCCGCCAAGGCGGTCCCCACGTCCGTTGAATTGGTGTTGTTAAAAAGCCGGTACACCGCTTGCGCCATTGTTGAGGGCGGGTTGAGCGCTGAAGTGTCGGCAGAAATAGCGTTGGCAATATCGGTCACCGTTGTCAGATCGGCCGATCCCCATTGCCAAAACGTGAGCGAGGTGCTCGATCCGGATGCGATGGTCCCCAATAATTTTGTGAAAACAATATCCGATGATTGAGGCGATGTGCCCGCAGGATACGTCACCGCTACCGGCCATTCGGCCCACGGCGACACATTGGTGGTAATCGGCGCATGTTCAAGAAGATATGCCGTTGCGCTTGCCGTCTGCGCCTCGGGAACAATAACGCCCTGCGCACCAAGAGATCCGATATCATAGTTCATCCACCACGGAGAAGAGAGCAAGCTTATCGGCGTGCTCGTTTCAGTTGTTTCGTCAGCAACACTCTGTGAGAATCGTCCTCGATCATTGGTCGCACGATCCGTTCCTAGCCATTGCTCGCGCATCCAGATGAATGGAAGCGAATGAGCACTCGTGTCGTTGTTGGTGAATTGATAGTCATTTTTAATATATCGTTTTCCCGCATAATAGGTCTGCGTGCGCGCGGCAGAAATACCGTTGTCAAGATATTGTATCCATCCCGTTGAAGGATCAGTGTCGTTGTGAAACACCATCGTGATGTGATCATTGGTTGCTTCAGTTATCCAATCCTGCCATTCGCCCGCCCACTTAATGTTGGCACTATAATAGTCCGATGAATCGGGCAAAACAGTCTCATCCACATGGACCGCGACACGCTCCATACAATCAAGATTCACATCCCCCGTTCCCGATTTATGCCCCGTAAGCTCCGCCTGCTCTCCAGTTGCGTTAACATGCGTCCCGTTCCACACCACATCACCGCCGAATATCGTTGTATAGACATATTGATTGGCAACCATGATACCGTTATAAAATTGCCGCTCGCCGATATTGTAAGTAGCTAAATCATCAACGCGCGTTGCCCATAAATCGGTATCGGCGGTAAACGAGAACGTGAGAATGGTACGCGCTGTTTGCGAGGTTCCCAATGCGGCAGCCGGCTGTACATACAGCGCATGTTGATCCGAGTCCCACCACCAGGCGTTAGTGGTACTGGCCGCGCTTCCCTGCGACACCGCGGTGCCGCCAATAGTAACGTTGGTAATGGCAATGGCGCTGCTGGTCGGTATAAAGGGAATAGCCACCGCAGTTCTAGCCACCGCCGTTGACGCATAGATGGAAAAATCGGATACCGTAACATTCCAATGATCGGTACTCCACGTCGCCCCATAGTCGGTGCTGTTACCCATTGACCCGGTACTAATTGCATTCCATCGGCGCGTGATAAAAGTGGAAAAGCTCCCGCTATCGGTGTAGTCCACCGAACTAAAATCAGAATTGTTATCCAACTGAAGAGTAACAGCAAATGACCCGGTTGTCGGATCGGCGCACCCGTTGCAGTAGTTTGACCCTGGATAAATCGTTCCCTCAAAACGATCACTCGTGCTATTCCATGCCATCGGAACATAAAACGTTTGCCCAGCAGGCGTATCAACTTTTGCTCGCGCATAAGGATACGTGCCGTTATTCAATCCGCCAACCAGCGTCAATGTTACTGGAATCGCCCCCGACCAACCATCCGAAGATTTTCCCACTGAACCCGAGACGCCGGGAGGCATTGGGGCAATCATGTCGCCGAAAAGATCGTCGGGCGTTATCGCATACCACGTGGCATACATTTTAACAATCCCCGATGAATCAGAAAGACTAAGGTTCCCGCCATAAATATCATCACTAGTTGAGTAAAGCGGTCCAAATTCGCCACTCCACACGGACCCATTATTGGTTGACATCTTGTAATAGACGTTTCCCGTACTGGCGGTACCCGCGGTAGCTTGGGCAGTATAAAGAACGTACAAATCGCCATTGGAATTATCTCGGGCAATTTTTACCCCCGTAATCCCGCACTCGCTGCCGCCCGCACACACACTGTTAGTGACCACGTCAGACAGATTGCTCCACGAACCATTAAATTTTTTCACCATGACGTCATCGTCAGTTCCTAACGTTGCCGCAGAATTTGCATACGCCAAATACACATCGCCCGTTGTTGGATCAACAGTCGCGCCCCAGGATGCATCATAGGTTGTATTATCAAGCGCCGTAGCGACATTGCCAAAACCAGACCAGCTAGAACCATTCCAAGTGGCATACTTAATATCGTTAGTTGTTACGGAAATATCCCACCACAAAAAAAGTATTTGTCCCGAAAGACGCGGGACTAAAAGCTGAAAGTCGTTACCCGCAGTCCATGAAGCTGGTTCAGAAACAGCCCAGTTGGTTGCTACGGTACACGTCGTCGTGCAACGAACCATCATATTATCAGTTGCATCAGAAACGGCTGCATACAATGCGCCATCCGTCCCCTTAGTGAAAGTAACGTGGTTGGTGCCGGCCCCCAAAGAACCCGCATACCCCAAGCCTGAAGTAATATTTACTGGTCCAGTCGAAAGAGTGCCATTAGAAGTATCAAGATAGCGATAAAAGATATCATCGTTGGTAGTATCGATCATGGCGACGTGAATCAAATTCCCCGTGGTGTCCCCAGGCGTCCACCGGTCATACCACACCGCAACCTGAATACAGGTGGTGCCCGAGACATTAACCGCAACCCCCCACGTTGATCCGCCGTTAATCGTTTTGCTATAAGCACAGTAGCCCGTTGAATCTACATAAAACGAGTAGCCGACGCTCGTTGACGTAAAAACCGTTGTCGGACTGCCGCCCAAATGCGTTGTCGCAGTAGTGCTCACCGCGCTATCAATGGTTGCTTGTGCGGCGCGAGCTGGTTCAGTGCGAAACAAAAAAAACAGGTCGTGCTGCATCTGCGGCCATCCGGAAAATATCCACCCAACCATAAGAACAAAAACAACAACAACACCGTAGATGATTTTTGTTCCTCTGCGCATAAATTTATCGAACAATTAAATTAACCTGGCACAACCCCGTTGAAACATTTTTATCCGCATCCTTTGACCCGTAGAGCACTACCAGCGTATATGATCCGGGGGTCGTACTTGCTGTCGTTTTGATAATCAGCATTGTCTGTCCGATAACTGTCGCCATACTCGAAGGTGCGTCAAGCGTTGCAGTCGCGGTAGTGCTATCCGTCGCCGTGCTTATTGAATCCGAAGAACTACTCGCCGCCACCGTATCCGTCGCCGTGCTTGTTGAGGTATCCGCCGTACTGCTCGCTGCGGTTGTTGACGCCCCGCCGCCAAGAGAATTGCCGGTAATATCATTAGCGCTAACCGGCATGAAGATAGGCTCCATGTCCTGCGGATAATCACCCAATTTTGCAACAAATTGAGTCCCCTCGTTTGGAATAGTAATCGCATATGCAGCCTGTTCTCCGGGCATAATTTTTTGAGAGAACGGCGTAGCAATGCACGGCGTCCCCTGTCCAGCGGTATTAAATGCCGTGTCGGCTATTTCGTCGGGAGAAAACGCAACTTGGTCGGAGGAAAATGAAATGCGCGAACGATGCCCATCAACTTTCTTTTCGTCTTGATAAGAAACCGCAAGCGTCATTCCGTCTAAATAAACCGCCTGATTGTCAGTAAGCGACGAAACGTCTACGGGAACAATGGCAATCTGCAAATGTGACAAATCAACATGCGATGGGAGCGGAATAGGAAATGATGCGCCAAAATCGGCTTGCGTTACGCGTCCGGCAACATCCCACACCGATCCATCAAACGAATAACGGACTTCAAATAAACTTGGCAATGGTTGAGCCGGTGTTGTTGTTTCGCTTGATGACGCAGATATCGACGGCGACGAACTGCTGCTGGGCACCGAATCAGACGACGTACTCGCTGACGCATCGGTCAACACATCAGATGAACTGGCGACCGTATCTGATGCCGTGCTACTTGCCACATCGGTTGACGTAACAACCGATTGATCGGTGGGCACAGAAGACGAAGCATCCGGAACGGGGGCTGGTGCGGGTGTTGTATCGGGCGCAGGCGACGCGGTGACGTCGGGAGGAGGCGTTGCGGTATCTGGAATTGTGGCGGGTGCTGGCGGAGGAACAATTTCCGGTGGTGGCGTTGTCCCTTCTTGCGCTCGCGCACCGGGCGCAAGAAGGGAATCACTAATTGCATGCCACAACAAAGAAATCGACGACGCTTTGGGGGTGAGTAATGCGGCGGGAGCGGGTGGGGTTGATGTTTCTGTTGGCACGGGTGCGGTGTCGGTGTTGGTCGGCGTTGACGTCGATGCGTCCGAAGAGGTGCTTGAGGCATCTGTTGACGAAGGCACAGTTTGATTTTCAATAGAGGACGAGGCGGTATCAGTCGCCGTACCTTGCGCCGGCGCAGGCATATCGGGGTTAAGCTGATCCTTCCCCGCGATGGTCCACGACAACGAAAGCTGTGCCGATACGGCAGTAGAAGATGCCCGCTGATCCGCTTCATTAAACCCACTGCAAAAAATCTGTTTATCGCCCGCACCCGCGCCCCCCAAAAGAACCGCCGAGTTTACGCCATTGAAAGACAAGCTTGAGGCATCAGACGAAAGGTCGGGTTTTCCTGCCGCGTTTGAAACATTGAGCCACGATCCAAGACATGAGCTCGGATATTGCAACGCGACATCGGCGTGTCCCCAGAACGAATACCCCACAACAGAAACCAGCACCATGCCACAAAGCGACGCAAGACCAATGCGCCAAGCCATCATCAACTGACGCTCACGCTTCAAATTGACCGTGTGCGTGATGCGCCGAGTAAAAAATATTTTATTTTTCTTGCTAAAAAACATTGCTGAGCGTTTCGTCTTTTTCTCTAAATTCCTCTGTGCTCACTATATCAAATATTTCAAAGAAGAAAAAGTCCAAGTCGCCTCAAAATTGGCGCAAACACGCTCGATCGATTAATTTTCTTCGTCGCCCCCAAAAATTTGATTAACACCCGCTCTTACCATGAGGCGATCCCACCAACTTGGAGATGTGACGGAAACATAAACCGTCGCGTCGGCGCGGTTGCCGGCATTATCAATGGCGCGAACGGTAATCGCATGTTGTCCGGCATCGACAAAGGGAATGAATAATGGAGATGCGGCCGGCAAAAATGTCGGCTGATTATCAATGGCAATATAGAAATTTTTTTGAAGGCCGCTCGTCTCATCCTCACTGCCAAAAGCAAGCCGCACCACCTCCCCCACCGAAACAGAGGCATCGCTCAACAAAATGATCGGCTGACGCGGTGGCGTTGCGTCGATACGTATGGGAAGCGTGGCCGTTGGACCAGCAACGGATCCCGCGACAGCAGCCACATGAAAATACCAATCTCCATCATTGGGAACAGAAAGGTGAACGGACAGATTGGTCGTTGTAGACACAGCATCATCTTGAGAAAAATCATTCAAAGGATTTTGATCAAGGGCATAACGATATACCGCGTCTTTTGGCAGAGCCGCATTCCACGAAAAAGTTACGTCACGCGACGGATACCATTGATTTTCATTTGAATGCGATGGAGAGAAGACAAGCAATCGCAATGGATCAGCGGGGCCGCCCACGACATAGTTTCCCCCCGAAGCAAATCGAAGCACATTCGTCCCCAAGCCGTCATTGGCAAGAACCTGGGAATCGGGAAGAAATGAAAGCGAGGCATCTCCTGCACCGATTGGATGCAAGAGCGCACGCACAACAACCCCGCCCGACCCTTGATACCCGCCAGGAATAACACACGAGAAAAGGACAGTCCCATTTATCTCATCAACGACGGAATCAAGCACGACACCATTTTCGCAAAGTGTCCCGGCTACATCTAGTTTCTCAATTGACACCACGCGCTGATCAAATTTTAAATGCGCACGGATTGCATTGATGGACTCTCCGCCCGAGACGAGCTGTACCGATACAAATTTCTCAAAGGCGCCGCTGAAAATGGACGCGGGCGGATATATGTTCAAAATCGAGTTGTACATTACCTCCCTCTCTCCGTTAATAATCGGTGCTTTGTATTGAAAAGCAAGAATATTGGCGTGAAAAGATATGAAAAAAACTATTACAGCACCAACCCCCAACAAAGCACCGTCGATCACCTTTGAGAAGAACGATTTTCGATAGGAGAGATGAAAGAACAACAAGAGCCAAACAATGGTTACGAGCAATGCCGAGAAGGAAACCGCATGACTGACATAGTTATACGGGACCAAAATAAACGCTCCCCCGCTACTGTTTTCTGTCCCGTTAAAAGAAACCCGCCGCCCGATGTACTGCGCATTGCCGATAGTAATCGGCACCACGGCATCTTTCATATCGCCGCGAAGTAAATCTGAGTTGATGTTAAAAAGTTTTGTCGCTTGCGCACGATCAGCGGCACTATCAAACGAACTTCCCATAACACCAAATTGGTTTGAGTAGACAACTAGTTGCACCCCGTTTTTCCCAAGATATTTATCCTTGATATCGCGAACATAATCATCATCAAACCATCGCCCCGCAATAACGCCAGCCAGAGTAGCGCCGGAGTCATCTTTAATGAGATGCCCGCTGTTAATAATCAACGGATATACTGATCCGGTTTCAACCGACGCAAAATCGTGCCCCTGTGCCATTGTTCGTCCATATGATGTCGTTTCATAAATATAGTCGCCCCACTCCTGCAATGCATGCGTACGCGCTACCACCACCCCCCTGTCGTCGACAAAAACAACGCCGGCCGCCACAGTATTCTTTTGATCCGCCTCTATGATAGGAAGGATAACATCGGCATCGATGGTGGTGGCCAATTTGCGGGCAACGAGATCATTAGCAATAGATTGTGCCGCATGCGCCATTGCCAATTCTTCCTGCGCGATGCCCGACTCCAACACATACGCAAACCGCGTCATGCGCATGCGCTCAACATATCGATTGATTGTCCCGGTCAATGCCGCAATGGCCGGAATGGCCACCAACGACATCAACGACACCGCCATAACCCAGCGGATTCTTTTGAGGTGAAAAATTTCTTTAATTGTCATTGAATGCGGTCAAAATAAAAAATGCGCTTACTCTACCCATCAACACGCCAACGGGCATACGCGCATCAATTGCGGTGAGTGGGTACGCCTTGAGCTCCCCACCGATGCAGGCGTCCATCATACGCACCGGCGGATCATTGCTTCACCAAAATACTTAATTTATTTTTCTCTCTGTCTGTGTGATAGTATACCATACAGATACGTCACCAATGGCGCACTGGTGGATAACTCTCTCAAAAATAAAACGCCTATCGGCGCTTGTTTCTTCCATGCGCAACGTAATAAAAACAACGCATATTTATAGGCGTTACTGATATTCGGCCTCATTCTTCTAGAATACAGAATAGCGCATAAGCGAAAAACGGTCAGCCCACAGTCCTCTCGCCCGAACTCAATCGTGCCGATGGTGAAAACCAGATATCGGCGGCGCGCGGATATATTTTAGTCAAAGGATGATTGCGACAGTCGTGTTTGCGTGCCGGACAAATGGTGCGCCCATACATCACCAGACGATGATTCAAATCGGCCCACTCTTTTTTGGGAAAAATCGCCATTAAATCACGCTCAATGACCGTGGGATTGGCCGAATCGGTCAGGCCAAGCTTTATCGCCAATCGCCGCACATGAGTGTCAACCGCGATCCCTTCGGTAATCCCAAACGCATTGCTCAAAATAATATTTGCCGTTTTTCTGCCAATTCCCGGAAGCGCGACTAATTCCTCCATCGTGTGCGGTACGGCACCATTATATTTTTGAACGATAATCCGCGCCGTGGCCAAAATATTTTTTGCCTTTGCGTGATAGAGACCGATAGTTTTAATGGCTGGCTCAAAATCCTTTTGCGGGACACGCGCCATCACTTCAACGTTCGGATATTTTTTAAAAAGCGCGGGTGTTATTTCGTTGACTTTTTTGTCGGTCGTCTGTGCCGATAAAATGACCGCCACCGCTAGTTCCCATGGCGTGGAAAAATTCAACGCCACGCGAGCGATCGGAAAAAGTTTTTTTAATACCCGCACGATTTCGTGTGCCCGTGCCCGCCGGAGCATTAAAACATTTTCTGGGATTGTCATGGAACGCAACGCCGTAAGTTATTTTGCCGCTGACACATTGGCTCCAACAACCTGCATCCGCTCAACCTCGGCACGCTTGGTTAGCTGACCGGCAACCGCTGTTGCCAGATCATAATCCATTAACGGCACCACTTCATCATCGGCTTCGCTGGAAATTTCTCCGGGTTGTTCAAGATCGGTGGTTGTGGTAATGACCACATGCCCCACGCCGACAATGCGATACAGGAGCGATTGTTTAATAGCAATGCTTTGCAAGCGTCGATATGGAATAGCAACCTCTGATTTGCTCACGATGCCCTTGACGATATGCAATGCGGTATCATCAAGCATAACACGCGATGTATTGTATTTCAGACGCGCCGTTATCACACCAGCAATTTCCAAAATAATCGCGACAATAAACACGCCCCCCATCATCGCGTTAATAAAGCCGGCAATCCCGCTCATGAGCGCGCTGGCGACTACAAAGGTTCGTATCACCCCCAACACGAGCCCGAGCAATAAAACGCCGACCATGCCCGTGCTATTTTGTAAGACGAAAAAAGCAAACGTCTTTTGGCCAAGGCTATAATATTGGCCATCCTGTATGGTTATCATAGAATATTTAATTACGATGCATCTAGAGTATAGCGTGCTTCTCAACAAAGAAAAAGCGGGTCATGTAAACCCGCTTATCCAAACACGTTGACCGTAAGCATCCCCGCGACACAAGACATCAGCGAACCATGTGCTCGCGAAATGTTTCGGTATACTGGCGATCCATGAGAAGAATATGATTAAAGAGCCAGTCACCGGAAAAAATAGCTATTTCCTTTGCAAGATCATGCATGTTTTTTTCTGGATCATCAATAATCCCCAGGTATGATTTTATTTTTTCACGATATTGATTGTGCGCATTGATGTGCGCCGCGGCCTCCGGATAATGGAACTCGGCGAAATACGTTTCCTCCGTTCCTAAATGATACTGGACATATTCGCTCAATTCGCGAATCGGCGCGATGAGCGTCTCGCGAGACACATCTTTTTGATCAACCATATCCAGAATCGAGTTTACTATGTCAAAAAAATGCTGATGCTGTTCATCGATTGACGCGACGCCAACGCTATAATTCTCGCTCCAAATAAATTTCTTTTGCATATTGGTAAATAATACTTTTTATGTTAATGCCCACCCAACAAAGTATACCCCCTCTTGACGCACGGCGCAACAAACAAAGACCACCCACATATTTTTATTGGAACGACGCTCCCCCTTGTGATATGCTGGGCCTATTCTTTAAAAACTATATGAAAACCCCCGAATTATTTCCCACAATGACTCACGATAATCCACCCGACAAAGACACGCAAAACACTATGGACACGCCCGCAAAAAGAACATCCCCGCTCCATCGACTCGCCGGATCCCCCGACAAAAAACGCGAGGAAGAAGCGCGCCACCTAAGTGCGGAAATGCTCCGCAACCAACCCGCCGGCGATCAACGCTATAAACACGAAGGAACTATTCTGGAAAAACTTTTTGGCGGAAAAAAACTGAAAGATATTGAAAAGCCCCACAGTGAACTTGACGCAGAGCTTATCGCGGGCATTAATCATCATCTTGCCTCTTTTGTTGAACGATACGGCGGACATTCCATAGACGTTCCCGAACAAGCCGTGCATTTCATAGACATTCACGTCAAACGATTGAATCCGCAGACACGCGACGAGATGTTTGGACTTGAGAACGGAGAACCGGGGTCGTGCGCGTCTGGATATTATAATACACGAAACGAAGCAATTATTATCAACGATCAATCCGCATCGTCACATCCTCTTGCGCGAGCTAAATTGCTCGCTCACGAAATGATGCATCTGGAATCATTCGCATCGGCAACGCTTCCCGAACAAACAGAAAGCCAAACCCTCGACCCAAGACGGTCGGGATTGAGTGCGCGAGCGCACGATACCGACACCGAGTCGCTCCCCTGGCATCTAAAACAGCTCAATGAAGCGGTGACCGAGGAACTCACTAAACGATTCCTACAAGAGTACGCACCCACGCAAGATATTTTTAAAAAAGATTTAGAAACCACGCGCCTCTTCAAAGAAAAGCTTGAAAAAGAAAAACACATTACCACTGTGGACGGCACGCCGATATCAACGGACGACATGGCGTTTGGCATCGACACTGGAGATGAATTTATGTACCAAGACTTTTCATACGGAGACGAGCGATCCGCCTTACGCACCCTCATAAAAACAATACAAGAAAAAAATTCCGATCGGTTTGCATCCGAAGAGGCGGTCTTTGACGAATTTGCCAAGGCATACTTTGCGGGTAATTTGCTGCCCATCGCGCGCCTCATCAATAAGACCTACGGAGAAAAATCATTCCGTGCCGTCGGGAGGGATTTGATCGCTTTTATCCGCGCACACGAATCATAAGCGCCACATCAACAAAACACGTACCACACCAATCGTATATGGGAAATGCCGCTCAACGTGTAGTCGTAGCGGCATTTTTTGAGCCAACCCCTAGGGTAAGAATCCTTGCTCTGCGAGCCAAGACCGCAACCGAAGGAAAAGCCCCTCCGATTTTTTACCCAACACCGTATCAGCGCTGACTACCAGAAGCATATCCGCTTCCTGATCCCAATCAACGCCCTGTTCAAGAGAAAATGCCGTATCAAGTGCCATCGCCTGCCGATTAAATTCATGCGCAAACTCCAAGGTATAGCCAAAAGCGACAGCCACAAGCACTTTTTGATAAACTGCGCGAACATCGCGATACGTTGCCATGCGACCCTCCTCGAAAGCACCATTGAAAAACACGAATGTACCGCCGCGCAGTATATTACTTTTTACCGAGAAATCCAAAAACAATAAGATACACTATCGCGGGAATTAAAATCAGCGCCATAACCACCGTTCCCGTAAGGACAATTTTTTTATTGCGATTCAGTCGAGCGCGGACACGATTAAGCTGCGACTGACCAAGAACCGTAGGGGCGCCGCAATGCGGGCACGTCAGTGCCTCATCCGATACCGCCTGACCGCATTGTGAACATGGAAGAAGTGCCATACTACTTTAAAGGGTCGCAATACAATCCGCACGTGTTATTAAGACACTATCTGCGACGATCTCGTCCCTGCCCCCGGCTCACAAATGGCCTTCGGCTAGAGCCGCTCCCGCCTCTAAAATTTTTTGAAGGAACCGTGTGAGCCGGCGCAACCCGATGCGGCTCTCGGCCTCCGATAAAGGTAAGCGCCAATCCCTTCTTGCCAGCGCGTCCGGTCCGACCAATGCGATGGATATAATCATCGTAGGTTGAAGGAAGATCATAATTGATAACGTGCGTCACATCGGGGACATCAAGTCCGCGCGCCGCAACATCGGTAGCAACCAGAATAGCGATTCTTCCCTGCTTGAATGAACGCAATGTTTTTTCTCGATTCGCCTGATATTTATCTCCGTGAATAGCCATCGCGACAAACCCGCGCCGCTCCAAATCATCTGCAAGGTGCTGGACACCGATTTTTGTCTTTCCAAAAATCAAAACTTTTTTAAATTCTTTTTTCTTCAGGAGCGCGCTCAAAACATCCACTTTGTTTTCCGATAAGCTCACTCGAATAATATCTTGCTCAACATCCGACGATGTGTCGCGAAGCTTTGTCTCAATTTTTATCGGATGATCCGAAAATGTTTTCGTCAGATCATTAATCGCCTGTGGAACGGTCGCCGAGAAAAATACCGTCTGCCGATCCTTACGTAATTGCCCGAGCAAAAACTTTACATCCGGCAAAAATCCCATATCCAACATCCGGTCCGCTTCATCCAAGACGGCATTTTGAAAAACATCCAAATGAATGACTTTCCGATCAACCAGATCGCGCAATCGTCCCGGCGTACCGATTAGCAGATTAAACCCGCGCCGTATTTGAAATATCTGTTCTCGAATACTTTCGCCACCCACCGCAACAACCGAATACACACCCAAACCCTTGGCAAATTCCATGCATTCAACATTAATTTGAAGCGCCAGTTCGCGTGTCGGCGCAAGAATCAATACTTTCTGCGTTTTGTCTTTTAAAACTTTATTGATAAGCGGGATCAAAAATGCCGCCGTTTTACCGGTGCCGGTATCAGCCAAACCAATAACATCCTTCCCTTTTAAAATGGGCGGAATAGTTTTGTCTTGAATCGATGTTGGTTTTGTAAAACCTTTTCGCGCGATATTCTGTTTTAACCGTCCGTCAATTTCAAAATCAGCAAACGTATATTGAGGAACGTACTCGCTCGTGGCATTGGTAACACTTGCCTTATTAATAAAGCGAGATTCATCGATGCGCTGGCCCTTCTGCGCTGATCGGCCGCGACCGCGTCCAAAATTGCGTCGTCCCGCATGTCCGCGCGGCGAAGTGCCCGCCGACGAAAAAGATGCTTCCGATGATGACCCAAAACTCCTCGCGCGATTGCTACCGGCATGCGCCGGTTTAGACTTGGTATAATGCGTATTCATACGATAAATGCGTCACAGCTAAAATATAATGGCCCTGACAACAAGAACCTTTATAGTGCTACGACGCGCAGGATTCTTATGAGGGAGAGCCCAGTATGTACTTAATTTTATCTTTTGTCAACTTTTTATAAAAATGAATGCAGAGTTCCTTGACTCATGCAAAATAAAAACCGCCCCGCCGACCGCAATGCGGTCAAACGAGGCGGCTGTTTTTATCCGCGCAAATTATGCACGAGTAACATTCTTGGCGTTCGGGCCCTTTTCTCCCTGGACAACCTCGAAGGTGACTTCATCGCCGACTCTGAGCTCGTCGAATGTGACGCCGCTCAAATCCTTCGAATGAAAGAAAAGGTCTTTCTCCTGGCCTTCCTGAGAAATAAAACCAAATCCCCGATCCGTCAATGTCTTGATTTTTCCATTCATAATTAATTTTCTTTTTTACTATTGGTGCTAGCTCCTAGAAACTCGACTACATCTCTTAGTTCTACCCCTGTATGGTACTATGGAATCTTTAAAATGTCAAGCTTTTTTAGCGCCGCACGGACAAAGCGTACAAACCGTCCACATCGGCTACTAATGGCATATTATGTATGTTTTTTCTTATGGTACAAAACTCGAACGACGATGATAAGCGCGACAATCACTCCCATAGCAAGCACAACAATCCATCGAGAATCCGGCGCAAGAATACTAATGCCACCTAGAGCTCCCCAAATCGAGAAATACCACAGCGCGTCACCGATGAGAATAAAGACAAGCGTATCAGCAAAAGAAAGCCGCAACCATGGCCCTAAAAATCCATTAACATACGGAAAATTTAAAAAACCCGACACCACCAGCGTGAGTCGACGGCCATTGGTACCGATGCGACGCTCTATCGCCGACACTAATTCGCCGGCGTGTCGCGCAAGCGACGAAGTGCCATATTTCTTTTTTATCCATCCGCCGAATTTAAAGCCAAGCGTTACATCGATTAGCGTCGCAACAAGCCACATCGCATGAACCGCAAAAATATTTATATGATTTTGATAGGCAAATCCAAAAACCGCGGCAACAACCGCCAATTCCTGCACCATCATCGCCGCCGCAATCGATAACCAGATAATCATACTCAATAGACAAAACGAAAAATAACCCTCGCCTATTGATACAAAAAAATTTCTCTTATTGTTTCATCTCGCGGTCCACATCTCACGCACCGCCCGCCGCATCCGAACTGACAATATCGGCGCGTGCCACGCGCTAAAGTGAAGCGCCGTTATGATTATTGTTTTTCTTTTGATGAAAAGCGGCGCGTGCGTCTTCGGATCGTTGCTTGCGCCATTCTTTGGGATTAATCTCAAGCCACTCCTTGTGGATGTTTTTTATAAACCACAAACCTGAGCAGGGATCGTCGATCTCAATAATAACCAAAAAAATCAACACGAAAAGATATGCGGTGCTTGAGATTAAAAGCGTCCCACTCCATACATCTGGATATTTTATTCCCATAAACGCGGCCAATACCGCCAACGAGAGCACGATCATCATGACGTGAACCAACGGCGACATTTCTTCATCACGCAAATCAATAAACGTTTCAACGTCATATTTTTTAACCGCTGTACGCATTGTTTTATACTCGCTCCACACCGTAGAAAGCACTACGGCAGTTAACAAGCTGTACAGAATACCGAACGTTGGAATCCATGCGGCCGCGATAATTCCCTCAAGCCCCTGATTAAAATAAATCCCCCGCTGATAAAGAGCATAGTACCAAAAGAATAAGATACCCACGACGAACGGGATCGGCATAACCAGCATAATGGCGCACTTAATCGCAAGCTCTACCGCTTTGGTGAATCTGTGCTTGAGCCCTAAATGCCGATAGTGCTCTTTAAAAATAACGATGCTCCCGTTTTCTTGTGATTTCTCGTCAATTTTTCCGTTTATCATAGAATCTAAATATAACACACTTATCTCAATGTGTCAATTTTTGCTCATATCAAAATTTGCACTAAACCACTTCTGCGAGAAAAACAAACCGGAATTAACAAATCAGAACACCCGCAACGGATGGCCCGCCAGAATATCCTCCACCTCCTGATAATTGGAGAGGAAGGCAAAATTGTACCGAGCCGGCAAAGCAAAAACATATGCCGTACTACTCGCAAGCACGCTGGGGCCGATGGGGGCGGCGCCGATATGAAATGCATCACTCTGGAGTGCGCTCCATTGCACGGGAGTAAAAATCATTATCGGAATATCCTGCATTGGCTGTGCCGCTGTCCACTGCGGACTTCTGATAGAAATAGTCGGTCCGGTCGCTACCGGCGTATCTCCGCTCGGCCCTATCGCGTCCCCTTTCCAAGTACTCGTCACAATAGAATATCCCTCCCAGCTGATCGGCAAAGCAAATGAAAATCGGTATTGAGAATTAGTATAGCTTGTGCCAGTAGCCGTCGATGGGCACAGCGCAAATGCGCAGTCGGGCCCCGTTCTTTCGACCGCCGAACCATCGGGACACAGCTTGGCTTCCTGCGTGCACGCCACCGATCCACTCACATGAGGTGAAAGATACCAGATAGAGAAATTAAGATATCCCGCAAACGTCACCCAGAGAATATAGGGCACCAAAAGCCATGCGGCCGCCTTGGACACGCGCCAAAAGTTAATCATCACATACACAATTGAGATCCACAGCACAGCAATTTCAAAAAGCGCTGCGCCGGGCGAATGCAACCCGAAAAATAAGATTGACCACGCGACATTGAGTGTCCATTGCACCCAAAAAAGCGCGACAATATTTACCTTTTGCAAATCCCCCGTCCACAAACGCTGGGAAAGTTTGTTCCATGCCTTATGCGAGCCGACAGACAGAACATTGACCACCCGCCAGTCATTGTTCCACACCAGAAACAAAGAAACACCGATGAGTGCATACAGTGCCGTCCAGACTGGCCCGAACACCCACGCCGGCGGGTTGAGCGCGGGCTTGGCAAGCGTTGCATACCACGTCGCAATCGAGGGCGTGGTAAACACCGCGCCGATAATGCCGGCAAGCTCGGAAATAATAATTGCGATAATAAGTTTTGAAACTTTGTTTATGTGCATAGTGTGGCAACATGAAAAAATTACTTATTGTTTGAGTATATCACACCTTAAGAAACACAACCTCTTATCATCTGTTGTCACAATCATGTTAAAAAAATAACCCCCATACCAACGAGACCCTGCGGTCCATCGGCATGGGGGGTGAAACATCATTAGTTTTAGTTGATTGATTCATTTGGTGCAGTGATCACCCTCACGAAGCCTTAGCGCAAAGAGCCTTGACGTTCTCTTTCTTGCGCCCCGGCTTGCGGCCAGCCAAGTCATCGCCGCGCAGCAAAAGGAAAGCGAAAGAAGGAAGCATCTCATCGGCCATCTGCCGATTCCGCTCTTTCCAATCAGAGGGCGAGAGCTCCAGTGTGAGGGCGATGATAGCAACATGCTCTTGAAAACGCATGATCACCTTGTCATCGACCTCGCACGTAGCCCATAAAGGATGCCGCGTGTTGAATCGCAGAACACCGCAGACCGTGTCCAGGATCCATAGCCGTTCGGAGCCCTCCATCTCCTCATAGAGGAACTGCAAACCCTCCGAATTCCCCTTTACCAACGTGCGCCGACGACCGTGCGGACCGGCGACGGTCAAGGGAGTGTGATTGAGACGCTCAACCTTTGCAGCCTCCTGATGACCAGCTCCTTTCCGTGTGCGCTCTGCCGCTCCTCCGGCAATTCCGTCGATCGACAAAGACTTTCCCTCGTCTGATCCGACGATACGCGCGTCCGGCTTGGCATGGCCATCGCCGATGGTGCCCTTCCCAAAGGACTTAATGACGTCCTTGAGATGCGAGAACTGCGGGTCGGAGAGAAGCCCCTCAATCACCAGCATGGAGCGACGCCCCAGTTGCTGATAGCGCTGGTCTTCTTTCTCCTCCCTCGCCCGATCGACGTAATTAACGCCAACCTGGTAGTACCACTCTTCGATAGCGACACACATTTCTACGAGTGCGTCGCTTACCTGAAAGTGGTTTCTTCTCGCGTCAATTCTGATACCGCTTGAGAGAATCTCTCCCTCAAACAGTCCCGACGAAAGGGCGTTGTTAACCTCAGGCGCCAACAGATTCGCGTGCTGAGTAAACGACGGGAAGGAGATACGGAAATCGTTTGAAGACTCGCCAATGAGCACCTTCCCGTGGCGTCCCTCGGCCGTTTTGTTGGCGAGGAAAAGGCGAAAAGTTACCGCATTCCCGTCGTTGCCGGAAACGGTTCTGATAGGAATCCGCTGTCCGGTAAACCGATCGGCGGTGAAGCGATCCTCCGTCACTCTTCCGTCGCGCTCGCGAAGAAAAACAGCAACGACGGTCTTGTGCCGTTTCATCGCTAGAGAATATTTATCAAGAATCCCCTCGCGCAAGAAAGGCACCGACGTTCGAGTAAGAGCGCGATCCTTCGTGAAAGACACTAGACGAACCTGCGTCCTCCACGGAACCCCGCCTTTCCCGCTTGGTTCTCGAGAGAAACAAAGATCATCGAGGGCACGAAACGGAACGTTTGGCGATTCAGCATCCTTGATGACGCTAGTCTCAAACGTCCACTGAAGATACGATCTGGGATTGCTCTTCGGAGTTGACGTGAAGGTGAAACGCTCACATTTCCCAATGGGGCACACCAGCCCGATGCCGAATCTCCCTAGATCGGTGGGGCACTTGTTTGAGTGTGCCACAGAGGCAAGAGCCTCCTCAAATTCATCCCGGGAAATGCCGTCTCCGTCATCTTCAACGGTCAGGGTTCGCTTCTGAAAATCAAGCGCTACCCGAACCTGAGACGCTCCTTTGTCGAGAGCATTTTGAACCTGCTCAAAAACAACATCCGGAAGCGTCTGGTAGGTTGCGGCAAGGAGAACAAGCGCGTTCCCCTTGTGAAACTCGACCGGACTCGACCCATTTCTTTCAGACATTTCTCTCTCCTCTGGTTCCTGTGACCCTCTGTTTCTTGATGGTTACGACTTCTTTTCTGATCCGCTTATTCCCGAGACCTCCCTAGCCTTCTCACTACACAAGGCATTGAGCATTTTCGTTGCCTTGTAGAAACGATTTGAGAGATCAAAAACCAGCTGCCTGCCCGCATGTTCGCGGAAAAGGCGCCGTTGCTCGGAAGCGTTTTCGTCAATAACCATTTTTTCCAATCGCGGAAGGAGCAAAGAAACTATTTCATCAACCCCCTTGAGCAAGTGGAGTGTTTCGCTCTCAAGCGATCCATACGCACTTGCCTCCGACTTGGGAACGTTTTGCTCGCCGTTGTTTGACGCGACAAACCGCCCCAAGTTCTGATCGGAATGCCGAGCACACATGAGCTCAACTTTTTTCATCCGATCAGCAGAAAGTCCGCGGCGACCGTGCAGTACCTGGAGCACCTCGCTTTCATGAGCGAGCCCCAGATTCTGGACGACTTGATCAAAAGAAATCTTTCCGATCGCGATCAGCTTTCCAAGCTGATACACGTGCGCATCAAGCGCTCCCAGCTCGACAACTTCATATCCCTTCTGTTCCAGAAAGTAACGAAGTTTGACGAGCACCAAACCGATCGGCACCTGACCCTTGGCCCATCGGGAGATGGTGTCCGAGTTCTTGATGCCGACGAAATTCATCAGTGCGGCTCGGCCCTTGACGCATCCCTTCTCTCCGAAGGTAAGATGCGAAAGGTAATCCTTGAGACAAGCAGATGTCATCCCGTTCATAGCAAGCCTCCTGTGCGTGGCACATCGACCACGACCTGGATGGGGATTGCCGCCAGAGCGCGCCACCCCTTTTCAAAAAGAGTGAGCGATTCCAGCTGTACCACTTGCCCCTTACGTGGAAGAATGTTCCCCCGCCAATCGCTGAACGAAAAGGTAATCCGTTCGCCCTTGGGAATTTCTCCCATTGAAGCCAGTAGTAAAACCGCCGCAAATCCGCCCGATGCCTCGCGATGAACACTAGCAACTACGCCTCGAACCGCCCCTTGATTGCTTAATGTGCCGCCGGTACTCATTGTCCTTCCTCCTTTCTTCTCTCTGCGCCTGTACACCTAGAAACCAACTCAACCAAACCAATGATGTAAATGTTGCTATATATTATATTAAAACAAACGCTTATTTCTGTCAATTTTTGAGTCACGCAAAAATGCCACATACCATGCCCCACCCGTAGTCTCGTGACGCGACTATTGGGTTTTTTTAAGAAAATGGTACGTGCCCAACGCGATGAGCGCAGTAACCGCAATGACCATCGATGCCATCGGGTTGAGCATGGCCGAGAAAAGCACCAACAGTGCCGCCAGCATAGCGATAATTCCCTCAATTTTGTTTGACATAACAATACTTTTTTATTTTTATCATCAATAGTATATCACGCACCGTTTTTTCCCGACACCCTCCCCACCTCCAACTTCTTCGTCCTCGCCGCAAACAAGCCCCCGTCAAGTAAAAAGTTTTTGCCGTCCCTGCTGCAGATCCGCCCCACTCTCAAACCGTTTCATAAAATTCTCCACCCGGCGATCGATAAATGCATGCCGCTTCTCCAGCGGTCGCACCAGCCAAAGCCCATCCAAACTCCTACACCGGCTCAAGGCGACGTACGCCTGACCGTGTGCAAATGTCCCATGGCCAAAATCAATAATCATTTTATCAAAGGTTTTCCCCTGAGCCTTGTGGATGGTGAGCGCCCAAGCAAGACGCAATGGATACTGCGCAAATGATCCGACTCTTTGAGATTCGATTTTCTTCGCATCTTTGTTATAAATATATTTTATTTTTTCCCACGTATGCCGTTCAACGGCGTGAACGGTGCCGTCCGACAAACGCACATCTACAATAAGAGTTCCATCCGCATCTTTTTTTATGTCCTCGATGAAACCAACATCACCGTTCACCCATCTGCCACGCTGATCATTATTAAGCAACATTACCTGCGCTCCCCGCTTTAAGAAAAGCCTGCTTTCCGTCGGAAGTTCTCTTGCAAAAAAATCCCCAGCGACCACTCCTTCAGAGATGAATGCTCCCGATTGGATTTGACCAAGTTTTGCATTGTTGATTGTCGAGGCCGCGCCATTAGTGGGCACCAGATAAACATACGCATCATCAGAAAAATCAAACTGCTCGTCGACGACCCGCTGATTAATAATTTCCAAATGCCCATCTTCGACTCGGGAAATTCTCAGCGCATCCAAGACGGCGATAAACTCGGGATCACTCTGACGATGGACGTCTTTGAGCTCAACGCAATGGATGTCAAGCGACTGGAAAGAATGCGCGCTGAAAAAATATGGACTTTCGTACGCCGTCTCAAAAATAGCTTCCTCGCCGCCGCCGACAACGGGCGGCAATTGATACAAGTCCCCAATAAATATCATCTGGACGCCGCCAAAAGGAAGTTTCTTATTCCTGCCGTTCGCCCTCAAAAATTGATCAACGCAATCAAGCAGATCGGCGCGCACCATCGATATTTCATCGATCACAATAGCTTCGATTTCCTTAAAAAAAGCACTCCGCCTGCTGTGCCGCCGCCCCGCGTCGTCAACCGTTATCCCGGGCGCAAAACCGAAAAACGAATGGATCGTCTGTCCATCCACGTTAATAGCGGCCACGCCCGTAGGAGCCAAAACCACAAGCTTCTTGGCGCTATGCGTTTGAAAATGGCGCAAAAGCGTCGACTTGCCCGTCCCCGCTCGTCCGGTTAAAAAAATATTTTCCTGCGTTCGTTCCATGCGGTCAAGAACGAGCAGCTCTTCTTGCGTAAAAACAAAATCATCCATTGATGTTTTTCCATTCATCGCCGTATTGCGTTTGCACAAAGCATAGCACGCCCGGCCATCAGCGGCTACATTTTTTGCCTCCGCATATCAGGCGCAACGACGTAAAATTTGCCTCCTATTCGCTTATTCGCGCGCCTGCCGGCAGACAGGAATCAAAGAAGCAATGAGTGGGGAACATTTAGAGAACCACTTGTTCCTGCTGTGCTTGATCACTGGATGCGTTTTCCGAGGAAGGCGCGGCGGTTTTTGGGGAACGCGTGTTGCGTTCGATTTTCTCCAATCGGTCTACGATTTTATCTATTTTCCAATACCACAAAGCCACAAAGCGAAAAACGAGAAAGAGCCCCACAACAACCACCAGAAAAAACAAAAATGAAAACATGACGCCAAAGATTTCCATATTTTTTTATTAGTTATTTTTTAATTTTATTGTTTTAATTCCTTATTCGCTTATTCGCGCGAATTAGAGATGCAAATATAAGACGAACAAGAAAACTACACCCAGTTTTCTTTGAGATACTGAGCAAGCCATTCCTGCAATTTTTCTTTTGAGACAACACTCACATCATTTACTTTTGCTAAATCCAGCGCCGGTTGCGTAAACTCACTGGTAGTCACCACCATAGCCTTGTTACAGTTATAAAAATTCTTTGCGGCAACCGCTTCCTGAATCGCCGCATTACTGACCGTCCAGTCGCGATACGCCTTTGCTTGCACCACGATCCGCTCGTCTCCTTTTTGGATTACCAGATCCCCACCCTGATCGCCCGCGTGTCCGACATGTTGCGTCACATATTCCATTTTTTCAAACAACCGATAGAGCAACCCCTCAAATTCAACACCACTGAGCGCATGCAAATGCTTAGAAACGCCCGCAGATCCAGCAACGGTTCGATTCATTTCTCGTTCGTCTATATATCCCCGCAATAATGCCGTCACCTCTTTTGGCTTGAGCACGACCCTCTGGTCCGCAAGGTACTTCATTAGATCGTTAATACGATGCCAATCAAACGTGTGATTTCTATAGTGCCACACGCTTCCTCGTCGTCCATCCTGCCCAAAGCCAAAACTGGAAATAAAATTCTTGATATATTCCTCAAGATGTTTTTCTGCAATTTGCTCCTGAATTTTTTTATGCCGGGCGCCGCGCACCATTCGCACCCCAATAATGGTCGCTACCGCCGCGACAATGGCCACAACAAAATATCCCAACCACCGCCAAAATCGAGCGCGGTCACCAAACCACGACAATGCCATAACCAAAAGATATATACCAAACAAACCAATAACGGGACGATATAATTCTTCAGCGAGAGACGATTGGCGACGCATGGTGATTTATTAATTATTTTTTTAAATTGTACCACTTTAATTCCTTATTCGCATATTCGTACGAACAAGAAACAAAAAGAATCCCTCGCTCATTTCTCATAGATACCGCGGCTGAAACTTAGGATAACTTTCCTGATCGAAAAAATCTAAATCCTCATCATCAGCCCAAACAAGCTCCGTAAACTCTCCAAAATCTTCTCCATAACCAAGACACATTGCTTTTAAGCAACTAAAAAGATTGAATCTCAAAACAATTTTTGCAATAAGCGGAAAAATCGAAATCGCCATGTTTAAGTTAATTCATAGCGCCCGCGTGCCACAAAATCTAAATAGCCATTGTCTCGCAATACTTGCAATTGCTGGCGAATTTTATCCTTGATGTGGCGATTCTCTGGATGAAGTCTTTTTAACTCATTCTCAAATACATAAACATCATCAAGTTTAAACTCGCGTTTATTAAGTTTTTCAAGGCTTCGCATAATATCGAGAAGCCATCCCTTCGTCGAAACCTCTTTCTCTTCTCTCAAAAATAAAGTTTTCTTCCAATCGGCGAGCACTTTCCCCCTTGATTCAATTTTTCCGTCCCGAATAAAAAATATTCTTCCGCTTTGAGGAACATTACCAAGAAAAATATTACAACCAACCCAACCTGCGCGCTGAGCCGTCGACGCGAGAGGTTTTCTTTTTTCTATAATCCCCGGAACAAAAAAGTGTTTTGGAATTACTGAAAAATTAACTACCTCAAACCTCGCAGTGTAGTTCAAAAGAAAAAAATTAGGGTTGCCACTACTCGTGAGCCGATCCAACATTGTACGATAAGAACCATCAACAACCCTCAAACCGAAAGCGTCCTTTTTGCTTTTTAACTCATAATCCTCATGGCAATTCGAACAACAAAAATCGGCCACAGGCTGATTGTTTGAATATTTATCGATACCAACACACCCACAATTTGGACAGAAAATTGAATCGCTAACCCACCGCTCTGTTAAAACGCGAATTTTCTGTGATGTGCTTTGATAATTTGCCGCAAGACTTGTGTCAAACTTCAATTTCATAAAAACGTCATCCACTATCATACCCCTTACAGATGCGGGCGTAAAGTGAAAAGAGATGCCACTTCCCAAAAGAAAAAGCGGTGCCGGAGAGATGAAATAGTTCCATCTCTCCGGCACCGCAGGGTGCGATCGGACGACCAGATTACGAACAGTCGCCCGAAAGAAACTTCTTGATGATCTCCGGATATTCCGGATCGATCGGCTTGTACACGCGGTCCATGCCCCAAAGAAGGACCTCGCGTGCGTAGTTACTACGCTTGTCACGTTTGTCGAATGGGGGCAGTGTCTCCCACCCATCCTTGGATCTAACCAGGATCAGAGAGCCGTGCTCGTACTGCGATGGCACAATCGCCATCAACCCTCCGTCTCTCAATCGGATGACGTCCCCTGGCTGGCACGCATCAAGCAGGACTTCCATCTTGACTATGTGCATCTTGTCGCCGGTGGTTAGTGCGCCCTCCCACGCAACTTGTTTCTGCTGGGACACGCATGCCCGATGGAACAAGAGGAAGCACAATGCAAACAATGTAAGTGCTGCTGCGAAACTTAAGGTTTTCACAGAAACCTCCCTTTCGCAATCTCTTCTTGTGAGAAGTTTCCGCTCAGTCCCCCATGCCGCGCAGGAAAGTTTGGACATCTTTGCCCGCACCATCCTGAACGTCACCGAAGTTGAAGATCCGCTGAAGTTGGCGGACTTGGCAGTAGATACCGCCGTTGTACTTCTCCAGCGCGTGCCGGTACTTAGCACGCAAGGACGCGGGCGGCTCGAACGGCGGCTGCTTTCCCTCCTCCTCCAACACATCGATGGCCAATTGAGCGTCCGGGAGAAAGTCGTTCCAAAAAACGACCTCCTCCTGACTCATACTTGCCATGGTTCCCATGTTGAGGGGAACCCCATCCGGATAAGAAAACCCCTGACACATCATCGGCCTCCCTTCTGTGCACGCATGTGAATGTTAACAATCATTGCATGACTCGCCGGTCACGTTGAAGCTCTTCCCCAACGTCCATCCCAGAGGCAGGTTGAATTGCCTAATCCACCGATATTCGGCGGCGGCCCCCGGATTGGTTTTCATAAGCATATCAAGCTCATGACGTTCTTCCTGGCACGGTTCGCCGAAAATGAAAAGCCAGAAAGCCAGACCGCTGATTGCACAGGCGGTGACGGAGATAGTGAACAACCGCATTAAGATGCCGGAGGTGCTCGCATCAAAAAACTCCATCGTCCACGCAATGAGACCCGCACCCATAGAAAGCGCGACCGTCCCGATTGCCACGCAGAAAATGAAGCAAACAAGGAGACGATCAATCTCCCAAAGATGCGTCAACACCTTGGCAACGTTCGCGCGTCTGTCTCCGGAGAGTTGACGCACGCGATCCATCATCGCACGATACCCACTGTTTTTTGCCATGGGATTCTCCCCTTCACGTCAGAATTTTAAAAATGTCAATGTTCTATCCGTCATCGCCCAATGCGATAACGGTATGTATCGGTTTTTCCGATGATTGCTTATATCATAAAAATGATTTTTAGTCAATAAAAAGGGCGCCCACGTATACGCGTGAGCGCCTTGCTTCTTTCGCTAGGTTCCTCCTGGCTGGAACATCAGCGTTCCTTTCTGCGAACCATTGTCCGCACGAATGCCCCGATGCCCATCGATGGGCGGGGGCAAGTGATTGCCGTCGACTCCGTTCGCCGGGTGCGGGCGCCTCCGATGTTTCTGCGGAGAGGCGTCCCTTGAATGCCGGCGTCTCTTCGAAGACGATCGGGGACAATGCGCGCATCACTATGTCGCATTGCGCCCCCGCTTTGTTCGTCGTTTCTTCCGTCCCGACCTTGGTCAGTGGACGACGAACCCGATTTCGTGTGGTTGCACTAGAGTCCCCCTGGCTGGAACATCCTTCCTCCTTTCCGCTTGAACATTCGTCCAAGCAAGGTGATGTGGCGACTCGAGCGTTCCCCGTTCGCGCGCATTCTCCACTTCATCGCGGGTGCGAGCACGAGAACGCCAGGCCGGGTCGCGGTCAGGCGACGATGCCCTTGACGCCGAAGACGATGTTCATCAAAAGGATTTCCCGGTAGATTCTGAAGACACGCATGTGTCCTGCCCTCCAAAATAATAATGTAGTGTGCAAAATCCCAAGGAACACATGGATTGCGGCCATCCGCTTCCCATCCTCAAGATTGATAAGGTACATTATAGCACAATGAAATTATATGTCAAGTACCTCCAAAAAAGAAAACGGGCCCCGCGCAGTATATGCGGGACCCGGTTGGCACTGACGCGGAATAGAAATGTCAGCTCGCTTTGGCAAGGAGAGATGCCTTTATCACAGCCGACACGTGGTTGACCGGCAGATCCAGCGCAAGCCAGATGTGATCACACATCCATTCCCCGCCCTGACGATACAGACAGAAGGTGTTTCTGTGTCCGCACGGACTGCGGACGATGGTTCCGTCAAAATAAATATGAGGCGGTCCACCGCCGATCCTTTCCTCCCAGCACCGAGGAATCATCCGCTTGTTTTCCCAAAGCACGAGAAATGCTCTGGCATCAAGCAGAACCCACCCGGCCATTTTCAATCGGCTGATCCGCTCAAAACCGCCGACACGAGTATCCCCGTCATCAACGACGCTCCCCAGAGAAATCGTCGCAAGATCAACGGAGGCGACGCTCAAGGATTGTTCGTCCTGCTCGGAGATCTTCCATCCCGCGCCGACAAATGTCCCCGGATCAAAGGAAACACGCTTAAGCTGTAAAACCGTACCACCCATGACATCCTCCCTTCATCCAAGGTTTGCGTTTTGTTTGGGATCCGTCACCGACTCTTTTCCGCCATCGTTTCAAAGTTTCCGTTAACGATTATGTCACAATATAATTACCAGGTCAATCTTTGGCGGCCACAGATCATGCATGATCCCCCGCCACAAATCCGGTCGTCCAACATAGCTGGAGACTATATCCTCCCGATGGTCGGTTAATATTAAGTGCATCACCAACAATATATAACTGCGGCACCACACGCGATTGCATGGTTTTAAAATCAACTTCCTCAAGCGCAACTCCCCCCGAAGAGACGATTGCCTTTCGCGCGCCAAGAAGCCCTTTAACATGCATTGGAATCGCCTTTGATGCCTGGATAAGTTTAATCCTGTCTTCATGACGCACGCTGTGATTTGGCGTCTGACCATCGATGCTGGTTATTTCAAGTAGCACCGGCACAAGTGCCGGTGAGATGAGCAAGTCCAGCGTGTTTTTTAATTTTTTATTGCTTTGCGCCGCAAGCAGATGGTGCAAGCGTTGTTTTACCGCGCCGTGATCCAACGCCGGAAACAAATCAAGGGCAATGGTTACCTGACCATACCGCAGAGATTCTCCGATGTTTTGGCTCATATTAAGCACCGTCGGACCGCTGATGCCCACATGAGTGAAAAGCACCTTCCCCTTTTTAACGTCTTGCTTCTTCCCATCCAGCAAGACCGTAAGTTTGATGTTATCAATAACCACACCCGCTATTTTTTTTGCCCACGCATCCTTGAGCGCAACGGGGACAAGCGCAAAATCATTTTTTATAATCGTGTGCCCAATCTTTTTAAGCCATCCAAATCCCTCTCCTGTCGATCCCGTTTCGGGGTGCGAAATGCCTCCTGTGGCAAGCACACAGGCACGCGCCGTCAACATCTCTCCTTTTTTGAGATGAACAACGAATTGCTCCTCTTTTTTGTCAAAAACAAAACCATCAACCGTTGCATCGGTTCGCACCGCAACGTTGCCCGCCCGCATATAACCGACCAACGCATCCAGTACGGACTGTGATCTGTCCGAAACGGGGAACATTCTTCCCTCCGCCTCTTCTTTCGTCTTCATCCCCTGATGATTAAAAAAAGTAAGCGTCTTTTGGACGTCGTACTGCGCAAACGCAGACATGAGAAATTGGTCGCTCCCAACATAGTGTGCCGCCAACGTACGCACGATACGCTGATTATTGGTAACATTGCACCGTCCTCCGCCGGTGATAAGCAGTTTTTTTCCCAGCACAGGATTTTTTTCGAGCAGCAAAACCGAGCGGCCTCGTTCGGCCGCCCGTCCCGCCGCCATCATGCCCGCCGGTCCTCCGCCGATAACCACCACATCGCAGACACCATGCTTCTTGTTTTTTATCATACCGCAACCGCTCCGCTTGTTGTTTAAAATCATCACACCATCCACTCACTCCCTCCCGCCTCATTCGCCCATTTGCATGAATGAGCGAACAAAGACCGGGAGTCATTCAAAAAAACATTTTTAAAATCACGCCGAAAAAACAAATTTTATTTTTTCCCTTTTTTTACGGTCTTCTTTGCTTTTGCGGGTTTGGCCGCCGCCACTGGTTTGATAGTCGCCGCGGATTTAGCGTCAACTGGTTTTGTAACAACCGGATTCTGATTCATGGCCGCGCGCAAGGTTTCTCTAACTTTTTCTTCCACCATCACCGGTTTTACGAACGGCGCAGGAGCAGACATCGCTTCCACAGCTTTAATGAGCCGATCCATTTTTGCGTTCAGAAGCTCCAATTGTCTTTTCACTTCATCGTTGTTTCCTCCAGCAGTCCCGCCGCCAAAATCGGTTCTTGCCTGAATCGCACGGTCGCCAAAGCTCCTTTGCGGAAATCGGCTTTCTCCCCGGTCATCGCCTCCATCTCTTTTGGCCCCAAAGCAGGCCGTGCAATAGACGGGCTTGCCTGGCGCGGGACGAAACGGCACCTCGCAGGGTTTTCCGCACTGATCGCAAATTGCTTCGTGCATGGTAACCGAGCCGCGATCTCTGTCGCCAAAGCTGCCTCTATTGCCCCCGCCGGAAAAATTCGATCGGCCGCCGCCATCGCGTCCTCTAAATCCCCCGCCGCCTCCGCCTCCGCCAAAACGCTTCCCACCGCTTCGTTTAAAATCTCCCATATAGGTTATATCAGTTATTGCGACAAGCAGAGTATGCGCTGTTTTTATCCAAAAAGCAAAGACGCGGCATCTATCCCAAATCAAACCGCGCCAAACAAAAACACCCGCGAGGGGTGCTTTTGTTTTTATTTTCCCTTTTTCCCTCCTTTCTTGGCTTTCTTTGCCGCCAGCATGACTCGCTTTGCCTCAAGCCGCTTCTTGGTTTTGTGAGGATGCGATTGCTTTTTGCTCGTCAACCCCGTACTTCTTTTTGCCATAGCAATGGTGTGTTACTGCATTAATTATTGTATGAGTGTAGCAAAAAACATCAATAAAGAGAAATATTTTATACAAGCCCCCGCAGTCAAGCGACTAGACAATCGTCATCGTATTCCCGTATCACACGATATTGTCACCGAGGAAAAAGCATGCGGCAGAACGGTAATGGACGGATGGTCACAACTTGGCAAACGACTCTCGCCCGCACTCAACGTATATTGACCCGGCGGCACCGATACCGAAAATGTTCCGCTCACATTACTCATGATCAGAAGGAACGGATGAGTCGGATCACTGGCGCGAAAAATCGAAACAAGCGTTTGATATGGTTTATCGGCGCAATTTGGATCGGGGGGCATGTGCTCCACCGGACAGGTCGGCCCAAGCATTATGGTGCCGCGAATTCCTGCGTCAGAGAGGGTGCCGTCTGTGTTCGTCGCCAGTGTCCCATCCGGACAAGGCGCAAACGCACAATCGGGACCAGTTCTGCCGACCGATGAACCATCGGGACAAAGCTTTGTCTCCATCGTACACGCCGTATTAATTGGCTGTGTTTGAACAGCATACCAATAAGCACCCCCCGCAATCATAGTTGCGACGATAACGATGGGTGCGATAATAGTCTTTGCCATAGGAATAAAGTGTAGCACGCGCGAAAATATTTTGAAACGAACGGGAAAAAATAATTATCAAAACAAACCTTGTCAGTCTACCAGTCTCGATAAACCTCCCCACTCTGCTCAAGCACCTGTCCGGCTTTATCTTGTCTCCCCGCCCTGCCGAAAAAAATTGCCGCCATATCGGTCTCCCCTCTTGAGAGTGCCGCCTCTCCCGCATATTCCCAAAATTTCAACGCTTTTTCGCGTTGCCCCGCATTCTCCCAAAATTCAGCGACTTCCGTTGCCTGAGAGCGAGAAAAATAGCCGTGATTGTGCTTATTTTCCCATGCCAATCCAACCTCGCCCGCAAGAGCCAATTTTTCATATATCTTCTGCGCTGCGTCAGCGTCGCCAACATTTCCATATAACTGCGCCACTTTTTCCAAATGATAGAATTCGTTATAATTGCCTTCCGTGACCTCGAGACTCAATAATGTTTTTATTTCGTCTCTTTTGAGCAATTCGTCCAACTGTTTCCTTTCAAATCCCTGATGCTGTAAAAGGCTCTGCTTTATATCCAGAGCTTGTATGGTTGGACGATTGGCCGTTATATGTGGCCCCCTTTTAAGAATATCTTCCTTGTACTTTTCAATCGCCTCTTGGGGAAGATACATAATCGCCAAATCGCCATACTGCAGGTCCAAGGCTCCGCATTCTTTTATTATTTTTGCCTTTTCGGCTTCAATTTCTTCCGCGCCCGCCCCCTCTTTAATGCGATAAGCAAATATCTCAAGCATCTGCTCGACTCTATCTTGATATTTTTTTGAAAGATCTTCGCCCGCGTGGTGCAATGATCCGTCTTGATTATAAACGTCTTGAGGAACAAACCCCATCTTTTCCCAAAAACCGAAAGAGTTAAACGCCGCCTGTAATAAAACTTTTCCGTCCGCACCCAACTGGAGGCTCCTTTCGACGGCTATTTCCGTGAGCAACTTTCCAATATTTTCATACTTACCGCCAATATATCTGTCCCGTTCGGCCATTTCGACAAACACCTTTGCGGGTCTTTTAACTCTTTGCTCTCCATTCCCATAATCCTCTTCAAAAAAATGATCGTGATCCCACCCGGGACCGTAATTATTTTTATCCATCGCCCCATCCGGCAAATCCCTTCTTAGATAGAGATCACCGATGCGCTGGCCATCGGGACGAATCAAAAAAAATCCCTCTTGGTCCGGTTCTTGGGCTCGCCCCTTGGCCTTGTGTATCTCCACTCTGACCGTCTCCCCGCTTTCTTTATCCACAACATCAACCTCGCCGATTTTGGGACCGTAAAAACCACATTCCTTGTACGCCTCAATAACACTCACGTCTGCCTTAAACCTATGGGGACCAAAATACATTTCATCAATTTTCTTGTCTATCAGACTTTTGTTTGCTCCCGTGGGCTCACTGGCTTCTTTTGTGAAATCGTCGCCCTCCTTAATAGCAGGGACACTCAATTCTTCCTCTGCCACATCTTTGGGAACCGCAAAATCCTCCTCCGCAAGAGAAGTTGAATCGCTTGAACTTATGCCGTGTTGTTCGTCCATAATTAAAAAGAATGGTATCAAAAAAAATCTTTTCCGGCAACAAAAAATTTCTATTTTTTGTAAAAGAAAAAGCTCGAGTTTCCCCGAGCTTAGTGCGACGAAAGACCGATCGATCATTCGCCGACGAGCGACTGCATTGAGGCAACCCAATCCTTTCCTTCCTCGGTGACTCGTGCATGAAGCATCATCACTTTTGCCCCCTCGATCTGAACGGAAAAGCGCGAAAAGTGATCAAATGCCGCCGAGAATGGATCGTCGTGATGACTCAGATCAGTCACCACCGCAACGTGCGTTGCCCCTCGACGGGCCGCCTCGATCATGAGCAAAATGCCGTAAGGCACCAGCCCACCAAATCTGAAAGTGTCACCCAGCATCTTGGAACTCATGGGAAGGTGCAGGTCGCTTAGAACGACATCAAAGGTCTCCGTCGCAAGAGCCTCCATCGCGTCATCATACCCCATCACCGTGGTGAGTTGATGCCCCGCCAAACCCTTTTTGGCACTCCTGATGTGCTGTGGAGTATCATCGATGACGAGAATGCGTTTGGGATTGGCGAGAACCGAACTTGCCCCAATCTCTTGGGAAAGTGGTAGGGGTTCCTTGCTTATGCCGTCGATGATTTTCATGAACCCGGCGATCGCTTCCGTCGCCGAGACAACGGCACATTTCTCGGGCAGTGCCGGCACATCTCCACCCGCGTGTAAAAACGCATACGATTTTTCGTTGTCGTACCCCCTTTCGATGTCACGCGGGTCGGTAAAGATCACCAGATCGGCCTCACCGACGCTTTCGACGAAAGCGATGCCCGCCTCACCGATGAGCGTCCAGAGCACTCTCTTGATCGCCATCGCAAAAGGCCCGCGAGGGATCACCAGACAAACCTTCACCAGTCGTACCGCCGTCTCGCTACCCATGTTTCAACTCCCTTCCTTTGAGAAACCGCAAAAGTCAATGTGCGACTTGAACCAAACCATATAATGGCATTTATTCAATCAAGTGTCAATATATCGCACCGGCTCTTTTGACTGTACGGAACAATTGTGGTAGTATGAGCCCATGAACAACTTTGAAGATGCATCACAAAACGAACAAGGCAAAGAGCACATCCCTGCACGCGAAGAAATTCTAGCGCAAATTCACGAGCGATGTGAGAGCGCGGAAATTATCCGCGAGCTTGCCGACACTGACGGAGTATATCTCCTTGAAGCGCGCGAGCAAGGGAAAAAACCGGGCGAGTTTACCGATTATATTTATCAGCGCAAAGGAACATTCCCCGGCCACAATGACGCGGAAAAAACAGTTCTTGAAAAAGTATATTTTGAGGACGATATGCCGTGCGGCGGAGACATCATTGCTGAGTACGACGACACCACACGAACGTGGATCGAGAAATAGCTCGGCGCGTACATCGACGCTTTGCAATAGAAACAACAAACACCTCGCAGAGAGGTGTTTGTTGTTGTTTTTAAACCATTGCAATATTATTTTACCCCATCGGCAAACTCGCCACGTATTTCCATCCAAAGCTTTCCCAGATGGTTTTCTCCGTCTTTGTTTGGTCCCCACCCCCAATAGGCATCGCGCCATGAATCTTCAACCAGCTCTCGGTCTCCTGATTCAATAAGTTTCTTCTTCACGTACGGATGCTGTTCGACTTTCGCACGCAAAATTTCTTTCATAATTCCAAGCTTAACCGCATCCCAGTCGTTGCGATACTTGTCTTTGTTTGCATTGGCAAGTTTTTGAGAATCATGCGCAGAGCGAGTGAGACGTATCTGCTCTTTTAAGTCCTCGTTTTCAAACTTCTCGGAATGATACGCATGTTCGGAAGTTGGATACAGTTTCCCCTTCCACTCAACAGCAAACGAGGAGAAATTTGAAAACACGTAAAATTCGTGTTCATAGAAAAAGATTTGCGCGTCAGTGTCATTACCGTGATTCATAATGTTGAGAATAGCACAAAAATGTTTCGCCGTCCTCTACAAACGCGCGGAGAAACTCTTGCTTTGCAACTGATGTGTCGCAAGATAGAAATCGCATCACAATAAAAGAAAACCGCCAGAGGTCTGGGAAGACGTAGCGGGTTGTGGGTAGTCTGTTCTGCGAGGTTGAGAAAACCAGATCGTGTGGTGTGCGGAGCCGGCTATATATATTTGGCTCCCAATCGTCTTCCGGTTTCTTCCAGCTCGCTGTTGGTGAGGGACTCGACCGTTGTCCCTCCCTTGTTGTCAACGATGAATTTCCGAGGTGCCCAAACCTTGGGGACCAGTACGCGCCATCGCTTTGAACCGTTGGGTGAGTTTCCGGGAGTTTTTCCCTGGGGAACCCGAGAACGACGGTCCCGGTAGTCGTCCACGTCACGCGCTATGGACAGCGCGACGAAGAAGAACATGGCACCGAAAAAAGCTGCGCCAAGCTCCGTCAAGCCGAAGATCGGGTCGGCGTAGATGTCGCTTCCGGAATATCCAGCGCCCAGCGCGACACCGACGATGATTGAAGCTGAACGGACACAACCGATGGCTCCGACGAGCAATAAAACTGCGACAAGGACCTTCAGGAAGACATCACTCTTCTTCATCACAACCTCCTCAATTTGCTGGCTGTAGAATAATACGATTTTCCCCAAAGTGTCAATAGACGCCCGAGCGATGCGATGCAAGAGAAACGACCGGGAGAAACTAAAGTCTCGCTTCCATCGACACTATGCATCATCTCCCGCCAAGCGCAGGCGCGCCAGTGCGCGCCGATGAAGCACATATCCGACAATCCGATACATCATCAACAAGATGAAAATAATTCCCGTGATCCAATACATGTCTACCATCGCGCTCACCGCGCTGTCGGTCCCCGTCATAACGCCATGCACGAACGAAAACGCAAAAAGCGGATAGACGACGTAATGGGTCGCACGCCAAAAACGCGGCGTCCTGATGCGTAAAAAAATAGAAACCAAAATCGTTATCACGAGCAAATAAAAACCGATAATACCCATGCCGACATAGACCGGTTTAAAGCTTGACGCAAGTGGAACGAATAATTCAGTGATGCCGAAATGGACGAACGAATCAAAAAACAGGGAAAATATATGCACCAGCACCACCACACCCAACGCGATACTGACATATTTATGAATGGTCCATGCCTTAATTGGATTGATAAACCGATACACAAAGCCACCGGTCATGCCGGTCCCCAATACCACCACGATAAACATAAGAACGTACGCGGTAATCGCCGCCGAGCGCGTAATGTACCACGGCAAGTTTTGAGGGTGATGTGCGGTGATTCCATCCACCAGCGCCCCCAGCCAGTTACTCTGCAAAAGAGCGCCATACGCCACCACCAATCCGATACCGACAATGATCGCGACGCTCAACCACAAAAGAGCTTTCTTCATATGACGCGCATTAGAAATAGTCGAGTGCTCGTTTTGAGAATATCACGCTCCCATTTTTGAAAAAAATAAGGCACGCCGCCTCCGGCTGCTCCTCAATAAATTTCAATCCCTCTTGGGACCCCAGCACCAGAATCGTTTTTGCATAAATATCCGCCTCGGTCGCCGTGCGAGTAATGGCGGTCACCGCCAGCACATCGTTAACAACCGGCAAGCCAGTGCGCGGATCGATAATATGATGCCATTCGTATCCGCCCGCATTCCCCTTCCTTTTGAAAATACCCGACGTGGCGATGCCCAGCATACGCCCCCGCGTATTGAGTGAAAAAAGTTGTGTCTCCGGCCGATACGGATTTTGCACCCCCACGTGCCAATCTCCATCGTCTCCATTTTTTCCGCTCACATACAAATCGCCGCCGGCCGATATCCAAAAATCATTCACCTCTCCCAGTGCGTGACTCCCCACATAATCAAGAATATATCCTTTTCCAATGCCACCAAAATCCAATCGCAGGCCGTCCGGCTTGGAAACGGTTGTTTTCCCCACTTGCAATTGCGTCAGTAGCGTCCGATGGGCAAATGTATTTTGAATTTGAGCGACATTGACCATGACGCCAGCTTCCGACTCGGGCGTCATTTCCGTGAAACTTTTCCGGTATCCGACTTCTTCCAAACTGCCAATAATCGTCGGATCAAAAACGCCGTCCGTTGCCCAAAAAAAACGCTGCGTCGCCGTCAGGAGCTTTTTCATAAAATCGCTCACGGCGATATCTCCCCCCGGCGCATTATTAAAATCAGTCAATTCGCTGTCCTCAAGAAACCGACTGAAGCGTTTTTCAAAATCTTTTATTTCACGCTCCGCATCGTCAAGCGCGTTCTGTTGATCATCAGAAAGCCAAGCGGTGAGAACCACCTCCGTTCCCATCGCGTTTAGTTTCTTCCAGTAAAGCCGCATAGTATAGATAAACGCTTGGTTAACCGCTGTTAATCATCGTATCCACCGTCATCATCGGAATAATATCTCCGTCCCGTTACTTGCGTAGACGCGCTCCCTTGAATTCCTCCCGCGGCCTGCGCCGGAGAAGATGCCGCTGCCGGAGACGATACCGATGTTACCGGTGCGGGAGCCGTCTGACCGCTCACATACGCAGGAGTTGTTGGTGACTGTGTAATGCCGGCAGTCTGCTGTGGTTGAGTTTGTGCAGGCGCAGCTGTTGAAACGGGCGCCGACACGGACGTTACCGGTGCGGGAGCAAAAAGAGATGCCGGTTGTGTTCCTACTGTAGCGACATTTGCCGCTTGAGATGCGGAAACGGTTTGTGCTTGTGATTGCACGCCAGCCGGTGCGGCCGGAGACGATACCGATGTTATCGGCGCAGGAGCGGCGGTACGCGTGGCCACAGCCACCTGCGTTGACGCACGAACCGGTGCGGAAACGGACTTCTTTGCAGACGCACTCTGTCCCAAAGCAACCGCCATCGGGGCACTACCCGAACTACCCGCGGCATTTTCAGTAACCGGTGCGCCCGAGACCGATGTTACGGGTAACGGTGCCTGCGTTGATGCGGGCACGACATTTGATTGAACCGCTCCGGCTCCCGTTCGCACCAAAGAACCGGCAGTCACCGATGAGGCGTTAACCAGACGGCGCGAGTCGGAAGATTGTAGAGAAGATTGGACTTTTGCCGATAGCGTGCTGGCGTTTGTAATTGAAATGTATGCAAAGGTCGCGATTGCTGCCGAGAAGGCCATCGCATAAGAAAGATTTTTCATCTGCGCCCGCAACCCCACGTCCCCCGTCATTGAAAAAGCCTCAATCACAATCTGTGATTGATCAACGCCCGCCGCAAGAAGCTCCGACTGTATTCCTTTCATGAAACCAGGCGATCCGCAGAGAAAAAATGTTTTTCCATAAACACCGCCCGTAAAAGCATCAATGATACGTGCATTAATTCTTTCATTGATAAACCCCGCGGCGGGAAGCCGGACATTTTCTTCATCCGTAATGGAAATGAGTACGCGCATGCGCGGATTTCTCGCCGCAAGATGCGCAAGGTCATCCAAAAAGACAGCCCCCTCCATCGTTCGATTGCTATACAACAGTGACAGTTTATTTTCCAATCGATTATCGGCAGCATAGCGCAACGCACTCATAAATGGCGTCACGCCGATACCACCCGCGATAAAAACTGCCTCGCGATGTTTTTTCTCATCAAAAATAAACGACCCGTACGGCCCAGACACAAAAACATCGTCTCCTTCGTTTAATTTCGCAAGATCGCGCGTAAAACTTCCACCGATCTTGACTCCCAGTGTGAGCACATCAGTCTGCGTCGGCGAACTGGCGATAGAAAAAGCATGCCGCGCCGCACGGGCTCCTCGCGAAGTAATATAGGAGAGCATCACATACTGTCCGGGTCGAAAATTGAAAACCGGTTCTCCGCGAATATCAACCAAATCCAAAACAACGACATCGGACGATGCTTGTGTAATTTTTTTTATTGCATAGTGACGATCCTTTGAGGGGGATAATGTCGATAGTACAGACATAACGATAGAAAATATACTCGTATTCTAACCGAATCAAAAATGTTGCGTGATGGATACCGTCTGCGCGCCCACACCGCTTTGAGCGGGCACACTCCTACCTGGTGATACGCGCACTGCGTCTATCTTATTTCACGCCATCGCGACATATATTCCACGCATACGCGCGCATGTGAGGCGCTGCACCCGATAAGACGTAAATGGCCGGACAAATATGACACTCATGTCGCCCCCGCACCTTGCAAAAAACCACCCCAAAAAGCTTACCGCAAAACTTCCCACCGACACTCGTTCCGGCGCGCTACCAATCTTTGTGCCCGAGGTCTTTGAGCCCTTCCTTTGCCTTTTTCAAAAACTTCCCGAATTGGCGATCCTTCACCCGTTTTTCCACGTCGTCCATCTCGCAGTACTTAGCTTCTTTTTTGAGATTGACATAGTTGGCATATTTTTCTTTGTCCAGCTTGCCAGACGCGACCGCCTTGGTCACCTCGCACCCGGGCTCATGCGCGTGCGTGCAATCGACGTATCTACATTTTTTTGCCAGTACAGTGATCTGATCAAAAAAAGCATCAATCCCCCCGCTCGCATCGCCCATCCCGACTTGGCGCATCCCCGGATTATCAATAACGATTCCGCCATGAGTAAGAACATACATCTGCCTTCCCGTGGTCACGTGCTTTCCTCTGCCGGAATACGAACTGATGTCATCGGTGCGTATGGCTTCGTTGGCCGGCGGATTGCCCAATAGTTTGTTAATCAGCGACGACTTCCCGACTCCGGACGATCCCAGGAAACAATACGTTTTCCCCGTGGCAATATAGTTTCTCAATTCATCAAGACCCTCATTCTGTACGACGCTGGTAAAAAGTATATCCACGCCCGGAAACCTGCTCTCCAGCTGGCTCCGCCGTTCGTCCGATTCTTCGCGCGAAAGAAGATCAACTTTGTTAAGAACGATTGCGGGCCGCACCCCGCCGCTTTGCGCGATGGCAAAATATCTTTCAAAACGATTTAGGTTATAATCCCGATCAACCGATTCAACCACGAACGCAACATCCACATTGGCGGCAATGATCTGGACTTTGTCTCCGTATTTTCTTTTGATCACCGTCGCTCGTGGCAATATGCCGTGAATAACCGCCAAATCATCGTCGGCCTTGGCAATGGCAACCCAATCCCCGACTGCCGGATAATCCTCCCGCGACGACGCCTCAAACATCCGCTTGCCCGTAATTTTTGCCGGATACTCCCCGTCCGCATCTTTTATGCGATATGCCTCTTTAAATTCTGCGATTACCCGCGCCATCGCAAAATCACCCAGCCCGAGCTTGTTTCTGTTCGTCTCAAAAAATGCAGAATATCCTAAATCTTCGACTTTCATTTATATTTATTCTACCAAACAAACGGGATCAATGCTTTGGTGCGTTTTTTGTATTCCGGATATGTGTCTGGAAATTGCTCAGTCATCATTTGTTCTTCGACTGAAATTCTTCTCACAAAAACCATCACCCCAATCACCAACGGGATAAGCCATATATATCCAACGGTTAATCCGGTGCCCACCATAGCCAATAACATTCCGGTATAAATCGGATGACGGACAAATCGATACGGCCCAGACGTGACCAGCTCATGATTTTCTTTTAGCGTCGGATGCGAGCTCCAATTCTTACCTAAATGGAAACGCGCCCAGATCGCAAAGACAATGCCTAGGGCGCACAGGACTGCGCCAATTTCCGTGGCAGTACTTCCCATCGTATTGAACCTAGCCACAAAGACACGGCTGATACTGGAAAAGTGAAAAATGGCAATCAAAATAACCACCAGTGCAATTGCCAAACGAACGGCGTAAATCCAACCGCTCCACCAGATGCTTTTGGTAACGTCTTTTTTCGCACCAATGGCGGCAACCGCCCAGTAGCCAATAAAGACCAGCCAAGAGATTAAGATTATCCAATAGAAAATCGTCATGACGTATGTATGGCATGCTTAATTGCGACCTCCAATTCGTCGGGGGCATCTGTCCCTATGCGATACATTTTTCCGTTTCTCATCACTATTTCAACGGCGTCAAAACCGGAAACATTGTAAATCCACATATACGGCCAGAACCATACTCTCGCTCCCCAGCCGTAATACCAATGATTTTTTACCGATATCGCCGAGGTTATTTCATTAAGGAAAAATTTCTTCTTGAAAATACCATAGCCGAATTTGATCCTGAGATAATTCTGATCAACCGTTACCGTGAGGAATGAAAACGACGCAAGAATAAAAAGAACGAATGCCATGATGGCGGTGATGGCAAAATTTGTTCCGGAGTTGTATGAGGGAGGCTCAGCCCTGGCCGTCATTTGAACCCATGCGAAAAAAACCAGCACGACCAGCATCACCGAAAGCATCAGATAGCCAATTTGCGTGTGTCGATATGTGTTTTTCATATCAATTATTTTAACTTATCTTGTTTGCCGATAATCCATTTTTGCGTGGCATTCATAGGTTTGTCTGTGCGATGAACGCAACCACTCCAGCAACACGGCCGGCGCACGCCTTCCTTCAGCTCTGCTATAACTCGCCCTATGTGCTCCCGTCGCGTTTTGTCCTGCTTAACCGAAATAGTCCAGCAAATCCATTCGTTGCGCGCCAGCGGCGTAATATCCTCCCATTTTTCGAGCGCCGCCTTATCGGCCACAATGGCTTTCTTTAAATCTTTGGGCAGTTGATGCGCCGTGCCGGACGATATTTTTTTAGTCATACTTTTTTATCCTACCAAAAAATCGCCCCAAGAGCGATTTTTTTGAATGCTTGCAACCGCACAAGACTCACAGCCACAAACAGCTAGATATCCTTTTTCGGGGGTCCCCACTGCCAGCGGGGTTTTTCTCCTTTCCAGAAACCGAAAAATAATATGAACGCAACCATCAACAAAGCGCCCAAAAGCGCTGCGCCAGGCGCATCATCGATCTCTGCGACATAAACACCAGCACTAAGAATAGCAACGCCAATGGCCACCACGAGCCACCCTTCCCATTTCACTGGCGTCCATCCCCACCCGTAAAGCTTGGCCTTGAACCAATATCCCTGCGGGTTGTCTTTGAAATAAGCGATATAGTCTTTGAGCATGTGTCTTTATGTTTATGCTTTAGTATTAATTTAAATAACTGTTTATTCTGTCAATTTACCACCTGAAATATCAAAAAATCTTTCAAAGAAACTTGTCAATTTACTGAGAACGCTTTCACGTTTTTGGGTCCGCTCGCCAGTTGGAGAAAAACGAGACACAGGAGGTAAGACTTTAGTTATTGCTGTACCGGTCGTTGCTATACTTCCATCGCGAAAAGCATTTTTTACAAATGCGTATGTTGCATCATGATCAAGATTTTCATTGGTAATAATTTGCTCTAACTCTTCAATCTTTTTCTTGTCCACGAATTTCTGCCAATCATCGTCAACGATTGAATGTATATCAAGTGAGGTAATAAATTGATTGATGAGATCCTTTTTGTTTCGTAGTTCAATACTTGAATCAATCGCTTTATTGATATCAACTAAAATCTCCCGATTCTTATTGTGATCGTCGTGGTATCTCTTGATAAGTCCCAGGACAAAATCAATATTTATTTCTACCTGCCTAATAAGCTCCATTTCAAACACCAAGTCATCATTGATATTTTCTTGATCAACCTCGGTACCCTTACGAAATTCATTATAAAGATCAATATACATACTATGATAATCTTGCACATCCCGCTCGGTTAAAATCTCGTTGCCAGTAAATTCGTCAAAAGTTGTCAAAATATTGCGCACTCGCAAAATCCCACCATAGAGCTTGATAAAATCTTTTTGGTTTTGTTCTCCTATAATTTGCTTACCAACTGGGAATTTTTCCAAGAGCTCTGCCACCAGACTTGCATACCCACGCACTTCCTTATTGCCGTCTTTGTAGCCGTTGTAATACTCCTCGTATGATTTGAGAAGCACGACACCGCCAGCTTCTTTATCTCCAAAAAGAGCGATGGATTCGTTCGTCGCTTTCTCTAGGTTACGGAAGCAAATAATGTTTCCAAAGGTCTTTATGCTGTTTAAAATGCGATTGGTGCGTGAAAATGCCTGCAAGAGTCCATGCAGTCTCAAGTTTTTGTCAACCCAAAGTGTGTTCAGTGTTGTGGCGTCAAAGCCGGTCAAAAACATATTGACCACAATCAGAACATCAATCTCACGGTTTTTCACTCTCAAGCTCACGTCTTTGTAATAATTTTGAAACTTATCCGATGAAGTATCGAAGGACGTTCCAAACATCGCATTGTAATCAGTGATTGCATTATCAAGAAAATCTCTTGAGCTCACATCAAGCCCACTCGTATCCTCAGAGTTTTCATCGATCATTCCATCGGCATCCTCCTCATTCACCCCGAAGCTATAAATCGTTGCTACTTTAAGTTGTTTATCACTCGGTGCACCCTCAAGTTGTTTTTTAAATTCAGCATAATACTTTTTTGCCACATCGATAGACGAAACGGCAAAAATAGAATTGAACCCTGCCAACCTACGATCTTTCAATTTATAAAAACTATTTCGCTTTGTCTTTTGGTCAAAATGCTCACGAATATAGCCCACGATATTTGCCAGTCTTTCCGGTGAAGCCAACACTGCCTCACGGTCAATATCTCGCACCTGTGAGTCTTCAATATTCTCAGCTTCTCGAACTGTAGAAACATAATCAACCTTAAATGGCAAAACATTTTTATCGGCGATGGCATTAACAATCGTGTAGGTGTGCAATTTTTCACCAAAAGCCTGCTCGGTCGTTTTCAGGTCCGGTCGTCCTCCAGCAGACGCATTCATGGCAAAAATAGGCGTACCAGTAAAACCAAACAAATTGTAATTCTTGAATGTTTTGGTAATAGCGGCGTGCATATCGCCAAACTGTGAACGGTGACATTCATCAAAGATAAGCACCACATGCCCATCAAAAATAGTATGCCCGGAATTGCGCCCGATAAAACGATCGAGCTTCTGAATAGTGGTGATGATAATTCGCGCGTTTGGATTTTCCAGCTGTTTTTTCAAAATTGCCGTGCTGGTATTGCTATTAGCTGCGCCTTTCTCAAACTTGTCGTATTCTCGCATGGTCTGATAGTCCAAGTCCTTGCGATCAACTACAAACACCACTTTATCCACATACGGCAACTTACTCACGAGCTGGGCGGTTTTGAAACTGGTTAAAGTTTTTCCCGATCCGGTCGTGTGCCAAATGTACCCACCAGCATCAACTGTGCCGAGTTTCTTGTAGTTGGTGCTGACTTCAATACGACTGAGTATTCTCTCCGTCGCCACTATCTGATACGGGCGCATTACTGAAAGTTGATGATCTGTAGTGAACACGCAGTACTTGGTCAAAATATTCAAAAGTGCGTGCTTGGCAAAAAAAGTCTTCCCAAAATCTATCAAATCCGTAATCGGTCGGTTGGTAGCATCTGCCCACCAGCTGGTAAATTCAAAACTGTTGCTCGAGCGTTTGCCTTTTTTCACTGCACCTTCACCGGCTTCTCTAATATGCTCCGAACGGACGGTGTTGCTGTAATATTTGGTATGTGTACCGTTGGAAATAATAAACAACTGCACATATTCAAAAAGTCCCGACGCCGCCCAAAAACTTTCTCGGCTGTAACGGTTGATCTGATTGAACGCCTCGGCAATAGCCACTCCACGGCGCTTGAGTTCGATATGCACCAAAGGCAACCCGTTCACCAGCACCGTCACATCATAGCGATTAGCACGTTGACCGTCCTCGGTGGCGTATTGATTGATTACCTGCAAACTATTGTCATGAATGTTGTCCTTTTTTATGAGGTAAACATTCTTGGTCGTGCCATCTTCGCGCGTCAGGTTTTTGATGTGGTCTTCTTGGAGGGTGGCAGTCTTTTCGGCAATGCTTTGATTTGGGTTGGCAAGCTCACTGGCAAAAAACCGTTCCCATTCGCTATCGGTAAAAGTAAAATCATTGAGTTTCTCTAGTTGCTTGCGCAAATTCAATACCAAATCAGCTTCGGAGGTGATGGGCAGATACTCGTACGCCTGCGTTTTAAGTTGCGCGATAAATGCCCGCTCCAAATCCGCTTCACTTTGATAAGAAACACCTTCCCGTACCCGATCTGCGGGCTTATAATACTCAGCAACAACGGTGCTTTGAGGATTTTCCGCAACTAGATTGTATTTTTTGTTATTTGGCATATTCTTTGAAAGTTAAAAGCTTTCCTCGATAATATTCGTATTGCGACCGGCGAGCCGAAAGTTCAGCAGGTAAACCAATTGAGATGTCGTTAACGAGTGCATCAAATTTGTCTAAAATGGAAACGATTCGTTCTTGTTCGGCGATAGGTGGAACTGGAATTTTAATTTCTAACATCTTACTTTTGGTAAGCTTTGCACGAGTTCCACCTGTTAGAAATGGCGTAAACTTCATAGTTTTTAAATAATGAAACAAAAATCTATTATTCAATTTGTCCAATCCTCTAACAACATGAATATGGTTATTTGCCCAAAACTTTCCTGTAGCAAACTGAATTGAATAATTTTCTATGCTTGCCGATCCATCCTCAGCAATCAATACAAAATCACCCTCATGAGTAAAACCTTCAACTTGGTCTTGTATGTTGTTTGCACCATAGTATGGTATTTTGCCGGCCACGCGTAAACTTGATGCCACTGGTCTCCTTTTGTTGTCAGCAATTTCACAAACCTCTCCGAATTTCTTAAACTCTATACCATCCCCAAACGTCAACATCTCCTTCCGATAATGCTCGTACTGTTTCTCTCTTGCTTCCAGCTCTGCCTCCAGCTCTGCTTCCAGCTCTGTAAAACTATTAAGAATTTTGACAATTTCTTCTTGGATTGCAAGGGGTGGGAGAGGGATTTTAAAATCCTGTAAAGTTGATAAGACAATATAAGTCATTGCTGCGCTGTTTGTATGATTTTCAAGATATTTTTTAAAATTATCGCTAAGCGAAAAAAATAAAAATCTTACATCAACACCTTTACTAAAATTTGTTAGTACATAAGTTCGTTGATAAGCCTCAAACTTTCCAATGTAATGTTTTATCTCGCCAACATTAGCATTACCCGCAATTAGCAATGCTTCGGTGTCCCAGCGAAACCTATCAATTTTGCTCGGCTCTTTTGCGGTTGTAAAAAACATATATTCGCCATCATCAACTGCAGCATTGGCATTAAGTTTACCTGTCTCGATTTTGCAAACCTCTCCCAACTTCTTAAACCCCACCCCATTTGGGCAGAGTTCGGCGATCAGTTTTTCGATTTTTGATCTATTGTTTGTCATGATAGTAATGGAATCAAAAATTCAATAGAGGTTTTAAGCTCATGGTCTGTGAATTTTGTGTTATTCGAATTTTCAGGATGATGGATAATATTCCTGATTTTTGTGGGCAGTGTTCTGCTTTGACTCTCCGTTGAGCCGTCTTTTTTCAATTTAGTATACGATTGATCTTGTTTTATACCTTTGCCAATTAAATATTTTTCAAATTCATCTTCAAAGTAGTTTTTCTCGTCCTCTAAGATAGCTTTTGCTTGGATAAATCCATAAAGTTCATTATGAAATTCAACAGATAAAACACCGAAACCATAATAATTGATTTCTCCCCATGTCGGACTTGAAGACCCAAACAAATCGAACTCTTTGCCTGCCCCAACCCTGTTCAATCCTTTTTCTTTAGAATACACATTCATTGAATGAGTTTCTTTTTTGTATTTTTTCAATAAATATGGAGAGTGTGTGATAATAAAAATCTGTGACTTTTCAGAGATTTTCTCAAGTGCGTCAAGGAGTTTATTTTGTGCCTGCGGGTGTAAAAACGTTTCCGGTTCGTCAATGAAAAATAGTATCGGTTTAGAAGCCCCATTTTCATCCGATGAAGAAATATCGGCATATACTTGAATAAGTGCTAGTGCTAAGGCTCGTTGCATTCCCGTACCTTTTTCAGAACTTTTTGTTTCAATACCATTTTCAGACAGAGCAATATTTCCTGTTTTGAAAAAACTCTCAATCTCAGGCAATGAAAAACTAAACCTTACTTCCGTCTCTCCATACTGTTCAGATAGAATACTTTGTATTTTTTGTTCAACCGGTTGCAGGGTTTTAGCCAAACAATTTTCACCTTCGCCGAAAGTTTCTTTGTGTGACTTTTTAAAGTTTTTCCAAGTATCAGAAGTGATAAAATCTTTCGTTATTGTATTGATAATCTTTCCACTAATTTTTGTTTTCGCAAAATCGGAAATATCACCTGAATTTGTATCAGCCCAAACAAACTGCGCATCAAAAAGTGCAGTAATTGTATTATCAATACCAGTAGGATTTTCAAACTGATTTGTCGCAGAGTTAAAAACTCGAACATTGCTGATTGATAATGACTTTTCCTTGCCACCTTGCGTGATTTTTGTCTCTTCACTAGAACGCATTACCCGTAAACTTTTTTGACCATCTGTATCTACGAGGTAAGACTGGTATTTTTTGAGTGCATCAGTGTGGACAAGTGACTCAAGATCGTCACCCTTAAATTCGATTTCAACTGAGATAAAGCCATCTCCATCAATTTCAGTTTTGGTAATTATTTCATTTCTATCTTTCTTTGTGCGTATAAAATCTATTGCCTCAAAAACCGATGACTTGCCACAGTTATTGTCACCAACAAAAAAGTTTACGCCTTTATCAAAAATAATTTCATGATCTGCTTTAAATCCCTTAAAATTATGCAATTTTATTTTTGAAATATACATATATTTATTTATTACCTTCAATATCTGCCACGATCTCATCAATCGCAGTGCGGAGTTCATTTTGTCTTGCGACAATCTTGGTGATTTTTGTGTTGAGCGTGGTGATATCCACTACTTCGCGAGTATCTTCTGTGAGCACATAGCTTGAAACGGCGATATTGTAGTCGTTTTGGGCAATAGTTTTATTATCAACAAGCTTGGCAAAGTACTCCGCATCTTGACGAGCGGTGAAAGCGTCCAAAATCTTTTTGCGATTTACTTCGCTCAATTTGTTTTTGTTGCCACCACGGACAAACTCAGCAGAGGCATCTATAAAAAGTGTCTTATTATCTTTCTTACTCTTTTTGAGAACGATGATGCAGGTGGCGATGGTAGTACCAAAAAATAGGTCGGGCGGAAGCTGGATCACCGCATCGACATAATTGTTATCTACTAAATACTTTCTTATTTTACCCTCCGCGCCACCACGATAGAGAACGCCGGGAAATTCAACAATCGCCGCCGTTCCGCTTGTTGAGAGCCACGAGAGCATATGCATAGTAAAAGCGAGATCCGCCTTACTCTTCGGCGCGAGCACTCCTGCTGGTGAAAAACGCGGATCGTTGATAAGGAGCGGGTTTGCGTCGCCCTCCCAATGAATAGAATACGGCGGATTGGAAACGATGGCGTCAAACGGCTCATCATCCCAGTGTTTCGGATCTATAAGCGTATCACCGTGAGCGATATCAAAATTATTGTAGTTGATGTCATGCAAGAACATGTTGATACGGCAGAGATTGTAGGTGGTAGGATTGATCTCCTGTCCGAAGAAACCGAGGCGCACATTTTCTTTGCCGAGGACTTTAGCAAACTTGAGGAGTAGAGAGCCAGAACCGCATGCTGGATCGTAGACCTTATTCACTTCTGTTTTGCCAACCGTAGTGATTTCCGACAAAAGTTCGCTGACTTCCTGTGGGGTAAAAAAATCACCACCCTTCTTGCCGGCATTCGATGCATACATACTCATAAGAAACTCGTAAGCATCTCCGAATACATCAATTGTGTTGTCTAAATAATTACCGAGCTTGATACCACCAATAGCCTCCATAATTTTTATTAGGCGTTTATTGCGCACCTCTACTGTTGCCCCGAGATTCTTATGATTGACATCAATGTCATCAAACAATCCTTTTATGTCGTCCTCACTGCTAGCGCCTTTTGCAGAACCTTCAATGTTACGAAAAACAGCAGTAAGAGTTTCGTTAAGATTAATGTCGCTGCGCGCATTCCTGAGAACATTTATGAAAAGCTCACTGGGCAAAATATAAAATCCTTTTTCTTTGACGGTATCAGCTCGCCCAAACTCTGCTTCTTTGTCTGACAAGTCTGTATAGTCAAAATCTTTCTTGCCAGCGCGTCGCTCGTCGGCGTTGATGTAGTCAGTGAGATTTTCACTGATAAAGCGGTAAAAGAGTATCCCCAGCACATATTGCTTGAAGTCCCAACCATCAACACTTCCACGCAAATCATTGGCAATCTGCCAAATAGCACGATATAACTCCGAACGTTCTTGCTCTTTAGTTTTGGTGATGATTTCTTTTTGCATAATATAAATTGAGTACCTGGACATCAACTTTTTTGCGGTTTTAGTTGATATTTGCAATAGAGATGTCAACTACTTACAAAATGGCTACTTTCTCTTCTTTCCCACGCACTACCCCCCAGAAAAGCATCGGGACACGATTGCCTGATCCGCCGCACCCCCCAGGGCATTGCCCATCATTCTACTCCCCTGCCGACTGATTATAAAGATCACAACCAGGCACAGCTAAAAGTGAACCGGAGATAAAAAAAGAGAGCCGGGGGGCTCTCAAGGGTTTTGTGCCATAATGCTGGACAAGCGACTACTGTTCCTCGGAGACGAAGAACTGCGCCATCTTCTTGATGGCCTCGACGCTTGCCGTGCTGTTGGAGAAGGTTTCCCCATAGATCGCCAGTATCTGCTCGCGGGTCAGGCTGGGATCGGCCAACTGCCCCAGGTGAAGCTCATTGATTTTTCGCTTGATTTTGACCTTATCCTGCTGCTTGTTACCCCAGCGCGCAAAATCATAGAGCTCGTATGCCTGCTCAAGATCAAGGGTTGGGCTTCCCAAGTTCTCCGTAAGTCCATTGGGTGGATTTTCGGGAATTGGAATCCCCAGTACGTCGGAGATGTGGTCGAGAGGCATGCCCGTTTCCTCACTCATTTTCACAATATCGATTTTATCGCTCATCCCATTCCCCTTTCTGTTAAAGAGCGCTGTTTCCACACCACTCGACTATGCGTTTGGTGCAGAAACTTCGGTTGTTCAACCTGAATACGTAATAGCATTTATCTAAAAAAGCGTCAATATGCCTTCGTCGCCTTAGTTTACGATTCATCTGCGTAAGATATCAAATAAAAAAGAAAAGGCCCGGGGCATCGATCACTCGATACGTCCCCGGGTCTTTCAAGTTACTTGTGTGTGAGAAATCAACATGATGTCGTTACTCCTGTGATTTTGCCACTTGAGCCTTGATTTGTTCAAGGCTTGCCATGAGACCATCGATTTCCTCGAGGATCCTTTCCGCATCGTCTTCTGAACGATGATGAAACAGATTCTCAAGCGTCAACCCGCCCGGAAGATCGAGCAAGCGAGCGGCACTGGCTCGGCTTTTCCGAAGAAAGGTCCTCAAAATTCTGAAATCGTCGACGGGACCACGCTTTCTGCGAGCGCACAGCATGGACGAACCAACCTGCACCGTTAAATGCCTGACGTAGTGCCTGACCTCATCGATGTTCATCTGATGTTCGACGATGTACTGCACTGCCGTCATCTGATGGGCCGTCGGCAATTTGGACACTTCGTTGGCGACGGAAAAAGTAATACCCTCGCCGGAAGGAAGTTCGGGGTTCATCAGTGCTTGGACCTCCGGCGTCAAGCGCAACAGGCCCAGGTGCTGAACGACCCAACTCTCGGAGTTTGAGAACAAGACCGCCAATTGCCCGACGGACAGGTTCTCTTCATCCTTGATTTGCTGTAACGCACTGGCTATCTCCATCGGCTGATGTCCCTCTCGTCCGAAATTGCATATAGCCGATCCCTTGAACATCTGCGCCTCGGGGAGACTCTTGGCGATAATCGCCCGCAGGGTCGGTTTGTGAACCAGATGAGCGGCGCGCCAGCGACGTTCCCCATCGTAGAGGATGTAATCGTGTTCAGGATCGTCAACGGCCGGGACAAGGATGATGGGGATTTGCTGTCCGTGGAGCAAACTGCGTCCCAGCGCCAACAGTTTCGACATCGCGAAGTACTTGCGAGGCTGTCCTTCGTTCTGCTTAATCCGTGCAACCGGAACATCGCAGATGTCGTTGTGTAGTAGCTCGAGATCGTGTCCAAGCGTTAGCGTCGTCGAGTTCTTCTTTGGATGCTCGACGGTGTCGGAATCGGATTGTTCGGGTGTTTCTTGGGCGTGAATCGGCCCTACCTCTAGGGCCTCCGAAAGCTGTGGGAGAAGTTCTTCCTCGTTTGGGAATTCGATAAAATCGATTCCGCGCGAGGAAGCCGCTCCCTTAAGTTTGATGGAACGAGCCAGACCGCATTTCGCGAAAACCACCTCGATGTAATCGGGGATGGCGTCCCGGGGTCTTTCTATCGGGTCCCACCAGATTATTTGTTGAGAGTCCCGAACCGACGGCGGGAGCACAAACTTTCGTGCTCCAACAACAAGAACGGCGGCGCCCAAAGTGCTCGACGACGAAACCGATTGTTCCTCCATGGCCCTACCCCTCCTTTCGACTTCTATTCCTCCACACTGTTAGTTTCTCACACTGTCAAAGGGCTATTGCGTGTCGGGCTTAAAATAACAGAGAAAGACGGACTTGTAAATAAAGGTTTTTTAACCGACGTTTATCTGCACACGATTAAATTTAAAAAATTACAAGATAAAAAAAGAGAGCTGGTCAGGCTCTCGTTGTCATTGTTTTGCGACCGCGGATCTATCAGGCGAGCAGTTTCTCCGCCCGCTCTCTGATGGTGGACTCGATCTTCCCCTTGAAGAACGTGGCCGCGAACGGGAGATTGCCGGAAAGCTTCACCTCCGACGGCGTCACGGTCAGGATGCCGGAAACCGAGAACCCCATAGCCGAGAAACTGAAGCTACCCATGTTGCCGCTCCACTCCTCGCGCAGGTTGCTGATCTTGTCAGCGAACTGGTCCTTCACCTCGCCCAGCAGCGTTTTGATGCGGATGAGCGCTTCGTTCTGTGTGAGGCGATGAGACATCGTCATCTCGAGCTTTGCCATGAGAATCTCCTTATGTGGGAAAGTGCTGTCTGGACGAAGCGGCACTATTGCTACCTCATTCCAGTTTCTGACGGAGCACATTATATCACAATATAATAGAAAAGTCAATCTCTCACAATCCCCGCCCGAAATCAGCGCACATTCCGTCCGGATGAGAAAAAATGCTAATTAAAACGCTTTCGCTAATTACTTCCCCAGAATCAATTCCAAAATCTTATGGGTGTGAATCTTTGGCATTTGATCAACTCGTTCAAAAATTCTCTTTTCTAGTATTCGAAATTTGGAGACTAGGGCAAAAATTTCATCCTCATCCTGCGAGTAATCCACGTTCCCGCCACTGTCTTTTATTTCAAGATTGAAGTGGATAAAGACATAGCCGCCCGGGCACAAGATCCTCGAAAATTCTTCCAAGGCTTTCTTTTGATCAAGATAGTGAATGACATTGATAGCAAAAATCGCCCCAACGTTGCCATCGGCAAAAGTTAAATGTTGAGCATCTTGGACTTCGAACTTAAGGCCGGGAAATTTATCTTTGTCCTGAGCTATTTCCTGTTCGGAATTATCAACCCCCATGGCATTGAGTCCGTACCCGCAAAAGAACGCCACATCTCTTCCGCTGCCACAACCAACATCAACCAAAGTGCCCACAAAAGAATTATTCTTTAGAAAATCCGAGAAATGTTTCGCATAAAGGGTTGGATGCCCATCCCAATGCCTCCCCTTTTTATAGACATCATATAACCATTGTGACTGCATAAAAAAATATGAAATTTTTAATCGGTTTTATTCACTCTGTTTAATCAATAATCTCAACACCTCACAATCAAGAGGGATGAGATTATATGCATTATAATCACGGGGATCGATCCATTGATAATCGTCATGGTCAGGACCCAAGAGAATATCAAGCGTCTTAGGGAAACATCTGAAAAAAACACCGAAAATTTGAATCTTTTCTCCTTTGATTTCTGGGCGCCATTCACCGATAAAAAACGGTTCTCCAATTGTAACATCAAGACCACATTCTTCCTTCGTCTCACGCAAGAGTCCTTCCTGAAGAGATTCCCCGGGCTCGACTTTACCCCCAGGAAAATCATACTTTCCCACATTCTGACTCCCCTGATAAGCATGAGATTCACGAATGATGAGGACATTTCCATCATGGACGATAACTGCCCGTCCGGCAATTCGCTGTTTAATAATAGAACTGGGCATAAAAAATATTATGATTCGTCTAGTATGATCCTACTGCTAAATCTTCCTTGTCTCCCCGCTTTATCCTCTTTGATTTTTTCTAGAGCTGCCACGTTAAATTTTTTATAGATCGCGATTGCGTCAATAACTTCGAGTACGTCAGCAAATTCTTCCGGGCTTTCATCTCTGGTAAATTCCTCAATTTCTTCCAAAAGTTTTTCTTTTAATTTTTTCCAATATTCCTCATCATCTGCGATATGTGCAACACAGGACTCTCCTTTTGCATGAATACGTTCGGGAATCTTATCTCGGACAAGTTTGTTGTGTTTCATAGTATCGTGCATTTGCTCCATGTTTTCCTTGCAAAATTAAGACGTTATCGGAATTCGAATACCATTAATATAATTCTCTATCGATTCTCGTATTCCCTTAACTAACTCAAGCTTCAGTGCCTCGTGAGGGTCTATCCAGATAAATTCTTGCAGTTCCGTCCCATCAAGCCGCACGTCTTCAGCAAGCGCTTTACAGACAACGTGGAAATATACCAGATGAGCTTTGCGATGGAAATCAGGATCGTAGATGTTTTCACCGATATTAACACAATATTGCGGCTCAAGCCGCAACCCCGTTTCTTCTTCCCCTTCCCGCTGAGCGGTGGCACATATTCTTTCTCCGGCTTCTGCGTGTCCGCCGGGAATAAGGTATTTATCGCCCCATTTGTGCGATTTAATAAGGAGAATCTCCCCTTTGGTATTTACAATAATCGGAGACGCAACGACCTCAACCATGCCATCGTATTTACTGGTCATATTCTGTTGGAATTTAATATACCAAAAAATCATCACCAAAGCGACTTCTGGCGCAGACGGGTTGAGGGCACAGAAACCAAAGGCTCCCACACTTCCTAGTTGCTTATAAGTGCATTGTCTGCACGGTGGCGACTTTCTTGACCCAATCAAGCTTCGTCATTCGCGTCGGCCTAAGTTTATACCGTTTTATGATGTATTGAGTAATACAGGCTATGTCATTCACAATTTTTTCTCGTTTCGATTCCGATGGAGAAAAAGATATGTTTTCAACCTCTAGTTGATAGAGATCCTTCCCCCCTGCGGCGACGTGGTCAATAAGCAAAATATACAAATCTTTTGTGATAATGTGTTCTACAATAAACGTTTTTCGTGTTCGCAGTCTTAAGAAATACGGCTTTTGCAATAGCGCCTGAGGAGCTCGTTTTGCAATTTCTCTCCGTTGAAGAATGCACCCAAGGCCAAACCTATTCCGTGCAATGACTTCGTTTGATTTGTATACAACTTTCTTGCCGTTGTGCGTCAAGCGGATATAGCTTCCATCGCCCGCAATAACATATCGTGCAAAATTTGTGTGCTCCCAACTATCTTCGCATCCTTTTGCGATTCGAAATGCTTTTAATTTCCCTTTGCGGAAATCATGCTTGAGCTGAGTAAAAATATATTGCTTATTCACCGGTAACGAAAGTTTCGACTCTATCTCGGTATCAGAATTTTCCAACCATTTTTTATATTTCCGTTTGAGCAGTTGATATTCAGCATCGTATGCGGCCTGTTTTTTTGATAGCAATTGTTCGGCTCCATGCGCATGTAAAATCTTGATAACGCGGCGGTACAATTTTGAGTCGAGCAGAGCTACGTCAAACTTAAGTTCAACCCGAACGGTTCTATCTTCGGAACCAATCCGAACAGCCGTTCGCGATGTTTCAAAAACATAGTACCGGACATCACGATCGATGGTGACACGAAATCGTTCATTGTTTTTGACATAATAATGAGCGCGTTGATACGTCGCGGCCACATGAGGCATCAGCGGTTTTGCCGGCACAAAATATAAGAGCGGCGGCCGTTTATTGAGTTTCTTAATGATATCAACAAGCGGTATGTGCGCAAAAAACTTTTCTCGCTTACGAGAAAGGTTATGCGTTGATTTTTTCACTTCAAATTTCCATTCTTTTTGAAAATCGGGTCGGAATTGCTTCCCGGTCTGAGCGGGAGCATATCCGCGTGCCCGAACAGATAATCCAAACGGCACTTCGTGATCTGTGTTGTTGAAATATATTGTCTGGTTGTATCCGTTAGAATATTTCTGCTCGCACGAAATGACGTTTAACTGTTTAAGAAAGCCATCGAGCCGTTTTGCTTCCAAAAAATACCCCTCTTCCATTCGAGTTTCTATACCTTTCAAGAATTGACGCCCCAAAAGACGCACCGCGCCTTTTGATAACATCGCATTGTTGCGAGTGGACATGGATTTTCTTTATTGTTTTATTTTATCAGAAAATCATTTCTTTGTCCTCATCGGCCGCACTACGGTTCTACGACAAAAAACAGTTCGAATGGAGGACGTGCGGAGAATCCATCAGAACAGTGTCTGTGCGTGAGAGAAACAAAAAGATAAAAAAAGAGAGCTGGTCAGGCTCTCAAAGTTTTGTGACCAGGGCATCGACCTAATTAGGCTCAATGCCCTTGAGGATCATCCGCGCGAAATCCTCGATCTTCTGGATGCCTTTCTCGATGTCGGTGATGATCTCGAAGGTCTTTCGGTCTCGAGACCAGACGATGCCTTGGCGAGCGTAACGCCGCAGGTTCGCCAGTGCCTCCCTACGGAAAGCCTTCATCTCGGTCGCCACGCTGTGGCTCTCTTCCAAGGCATACTGAGCAACCTTGACGCCGTGGAGCATGGCACACTGACGTCCGTCGGCCAGGAATCCATTCTCGCACTTCTGAAAGTAGGGGCATAGCTGCCGCCCCAGGCGTTTTGATTCGCTGACGGTAGCGGGACCGTCGCCGTAGAGATTGGTATCACATGGCTCTGATCCGTGAATCAAAGCCTCCTCCTTAGCCTTTGCCATGGAACACCTCCTTCAAAACAGATTTGCCCCATTGCGCCATAGAAAGAATTAATCGCAACGACTCCTGCTGATTGCGCTTTGAGAGATTCTTCGAATCATCTCCGGCGTTGACTCATCATCGGCCGGAGCATCGGTGTAGAGCTCCCACACGATGTAGGGGTAGTCGTCTTTCTTGATGGCGAGGGTAACCGCCGAACCGCTTAGTCCGCTCCTCACGTAGAGAAGCTCGTGATCCTCGCCTTGAAAACGAACGACCGTCTTGGCTACCTTGACCCCCAGTGTTTCCGTGCAGGAAACCACCATCTCCGCCTCGCCGGTGATGGGGATGTGCCAGAAACACTGGCGATCCTTCTCTGTTCGCTTGGTCACACACAGGACATTGAACCGCTGAAGAATTTGCAGATCCATCGTTTTTCCCTCCTTCCAAAAGCACGTTTGCGTTTGTTGAGTTCTAAATAGAATATAACACGTTTATATATTAGTGTCAATTGATGTGGCTCCGCAGGTAGGAATCTCACAACGTCACCTTGCTCCGTTTTCAAAACTCTCGGTTTTGAATAATCTCCTACTCATCCCGCCATTTGGCGGGGCAAGCGGGAGACCGTTGCTTCCCCGACCCCCTCTGAAGGTTCGGGTCCGTACCAAGCAAAATAAAAATACCCCACAAGGGGGATATTTTCATTTGACTCCCTCTGCTGAACGAGTTTAGAACAGTGGATTGGAGTACTATAAAACAAGAATTGGAGCTTTCTGGCGTTTTAAGAGTATTAAACAAAGAATCTATTCTTATCGCCTAACCTGATTTGTTTCAAGATGATTGTTGGTAATCGCAATAACATAAAAGGTCCGCTCTGGTTCAATGTCAAAATAGAATATACGGGCCTCCTGTTGAAGTTTTATTTCTTTCAATTCAATATCATCCCTTAATCCATTAAAGAGCCTCCTATAGTCACCCTCACAACGAATAGGTATTCGGTCTATATGATTTCTTTGAAAATCGGCCATGGAACGAATCTTTGTGCCGATTAACTTTAGTGTTTCAATTGCCTTCTTTGATTTATTGCCAGTAAGTAGCGGAATTTCACACATACTCTCATTATACCTCCCAAAAGATATAACATACGGGACTGCTTCAGGGGCCTCTGTATCTTGAGGTAATTCCGCTACGGTTTGAGGAATGATATCCTCGTCCGTTACTGGTTCGGCAACTTTTTTAGGAATATCCGTCATTTTTCAGCTTCTTTCAACTTTTCAGAATAGTATTCCTTCATCGTTTTCAATGATATTTCTTTTTCAGAGTTTTCTGAACTTTGAAGTCCCGCCCGTGCATCCTGCCAAGGTTTTTCCGAATGAGTAAGCATCTCTAAATACCGGGCATCCATTTTCCCATATAGCTTCCAAACGGCATCAAGAAGTTCTTTTGCTTTCCCAGAAATGTTTAACGAACTTTGCTTAATATCTTCTTCTATAGGTTCAAATCCAAACTTCTTGTATTGTATATACAAACTTCGGACTGCTGGACCGTGAACCCACGCCTCAATAGGTTCACTAAATAACTTCCTATCATTCAAAACTAAAGACCAAGCCTGCGCATAATAAACCAATTTTTGGAGTTTTTTATTGGTTATCGGCTTTTTCTCTTGATTAGCGAGGAAAAGGAAATATCGGCCCACATCCTCTGCTTTTAGTGTTTTTGAGGAGTAAATAGCCATAGGTTTTTTATATATATCTATAATACACATTTATTAAACGAATGTGAAGTGTTGATGTTTATAACTATAAGACGCAAAGTATTGTTAAGTATTTAAGTATTAAAGAAGTAATGACTATGAAAAAGTATTCAGTAGAATATTTTAAGAAAAAATATGAAATCCTTTCCGAAAAGCTTCTAAAAAGAGAGGGCTTCGTTGATGAAATAAAAGCAGTTAGGAAGATTACGAATGAAATGTATGACAAGAAAGTGCGGGAATACAAAGAACGACAAGGGGCTATCCTTACTGAAATGCGCATCCATTCGGATGCTGATGAAGAGTTTTATTTGACCGCAAATACTGTGTTAAATGTAGCAAAACGAGCCCTTGATATATTCAAGAGTTCTGAAGTGCCTGAAAAAAGGCAATTATTAAACTTCTTACTTCAGAACTGCGAGCTACAGGGAAAAGAGTTAGTGTTTTCCTTGCGAAGTCCCTTTGATAAGGTCCTCGCAACTCGCAACCATCCTATAGGGCTCCGCAGGTAGGACTCGAACCTACAACCATCGCCTTACACGTATCCCAAAATTACTTTTGAGCATGGACTATATCACTCCCGTTCTTAAACAAAGAATACGGGACGAGGCGCTTCCGCCAACGCATGCGTTGGCGTACTTCCCTAAGGAATAGTCTCTACACCTGCTCTGATACAAAATCAGAGATTGGCTCGGTATTACCCCAAAAGATCGGGCTTCACCGATTTCACCTCGTTTTTCCTCTCTGGGTTACCCCAGAGGGCTGCGTAATGCCGGCCTCTATTTCTCTGTGGCAATTAGCGCATACAAGAATACATTTATCAAGCTCCTGTTTTATCTTTTCCCAGGAACGCGTGTATCCCTTATCGCCAATGCCAAAAGATTTTTTACCATTGACATGGTGGAGGTCCAAAGCACCTGGGTACTTATCGTATCCACATACCTGACATTTTCCACCTTTATATTCAATGGCCATGAGCTTGATTTTGCGCCGTCGTTTTGCAACGGCTCGTATCAGCTCCTCCCGTCGGTCGGCATAGGTTCTCTTGTCTGCCATACGTTAAGTATAACAAATAAAAGTTGTGTCCACAGGGCGCCGCTCTACCATTGAGCTACTGCGGAATATATGCACTCTTCAAAGATTATATCCCGAGGGCATCGTGGGGGCTTAGCTACTCGCTCCTGCGCTGACGCGCAGAGGCCGCTCTTCCCGGGCAACTACAAAACCTCAATGTTGCCCGTTGAAAGCAAAACCATTTGCTTCCAACCCATTTTGCTACTGCGGAATATATGCACTCTTCAAAGATTATATCCCGAGGGCATCGTGGGGGCTTAGCTACTCGCTCCTGCGCTGACGCGCAGAGGCCGCTCTTCCCGGGCAACTACAAAACCCCAATGTTGCCCGTTGGAAGCAAAACCATTTGCTTCCAACCCATTTTGCTACTGCGGAATAGTGCGCTGTCAATGTGCGCGTACACTTTACCAAAGGAATACCGATATTTCAAGTTGTTGACCGACACCGCCCGTGCTATTGTTGCCTCCATGAATACTCAACGATCCCCACTTATCATCGGCCTGGTCGGAGAAATGGCATCGGGCAAAACAGCAACCACGGATTACTTAATTCAAAAATACGGCGCCGAGCCCTATAAATTTTCCGGCATGCTGCGCGATATTCTGGCGCGGATTTATCAGCCGACCACGCGCGAGAATCTACAAAAACTCTCCACTGCCGTGCGGCAAATCTTTGGCGAAGACACGATGTCAAAAACCATTTTCCAAGATCTTTCGCACTCAACCGCGCCACTGATTATCGCCGAGGGCATCCGACGCCCCAGCGACATTGAACACCTGGCCACACTCCCCCGCTTTGTTGTTGTCGCCATCGACGCGGACATGCGCACGCGATACGAACGCATCATTCAGCGATCGGAGAATCCTGACGACCAGGCAAAAACGTGGGAAACATTTGTTGCCGAATCCCAAGAAGAACCGGAACAAAAAATCAGAGAGGTGATGCAGAGAGCCACGCACACCATCAACAACAACGGCACCCGCGACGAATTGCAGGCGCAGATTGACACGCTGATGCAATCGCTCACTGTTTAATGTTTTTTTACTTGCCACGGGACAACGCGAACAAAACAATTCATAAAATACAGCGCAACCCACTGGAAAAGAATGGATAAAATAATAATTGGGATGCTCCAGTCGGAAAGAAAGTGAAAAAGAAATCCGGGGAAAAGCGACGCAACCACGCCGGCGCCGATGGTGGCGCCACAAACGGGGGCGGCAACGCCGCAAACTTGAAGCGCCGAAAGCCCCAGCACAGCGGCGATGATGCCGAGTAGTGATGTTTTGGCGGTACGCGCCAAAGTAATCCGCTCCTTAATGCTCCGCGCCATGCACGTGATGGTCAGCGCAAATGAAAACATAAACGCAACCGCAAGCAATAGATGGTAGCCATGCGTCATCGTCTTGGGGATTAACAAGGCACTAGCAAGAAAAACAATAATAAACGTTCCCGTGCAATAGGCACTCCGAAAAATATCAATAATAAAAAGGTGTTTCATCTCTTGGCCGCCCACAGCGGAAAAATACTATAGCATCTTTTGGTTGTTTCAAAAAGAAAATGCCCCCACCCCTCACCGTATATCATACGGTGCGTAACGGGATGGGGGCGGCGTTGACAGCCCTGCGAACAGTGAGCTGTGGCGCGAAGCATCCATTTGCGGCGAGCAACCATGGCAATCACCTCCTTTCGGAAAGATCTATTTTTAGAGTAGCACACTTGTCAAGAGCACAGCGGTGCGTATACTATCCATGCATTACGGACAAAAAACACGAACCATATGAAAAAATTATCCATCAGACCATTCAAGCAACGCCCATCATTTTGCGGACCGGCGGCACTTAAAATGGTACTCTCATTTTATCATGTCATCATTTCTGAAAAACGCGCGGCGCTCGCAACAGGAACGCTCCCCTACCACGGCACACCCGGACACACTATTGTCGAGGGCGCGCAAGAACTCGGCTTTGATGCATTCATGAAGGATTACTCAACGTGGGATGATTTGTCACATTGGATTAATGACCAAGGGACGCCTGTCATTGTAAATTGGTTTTCGGAAAACGTCGGGCATTATTCGGTAGCCATCGGCATTGATAAAGACTTTATCGTCTTATCTGACCCGGAAGACGCGAAGGAAAAGAAATTTTCGCAGCACGTTTTCCACCGCGTGTGGTTTGATTTTGCCGGCGTCCCCTACCCAACTAAGCCGGACGATATCGTTATCCGCCGCATGATCGTCGTAACCCCCCGCCCCACAAAAAAATAATCCCGTTGTTTCGGGATTATTTTTTTTATTTACTCCTTACTCGCGCATTCGCGCAAAATTATTTCTGGAAAAAACGGCGGATTCCCCACCACCCCAAACCAATCAATGCTAAGATGCCGGCAATCCACGCAATCGCCTGCGGATTACCAACCAGCGAGAAGATGTTGGCGAACAATCCCGTTCCCGCCTGCCCTGCTGCCGCGGCTACATTAGCTTGAGTCCCGGCACCGGCTGGTGTGTTAGAAGCCCCCGACTGTTGCCCGCCCAGCGTTCCCGTTTGTCCTCCTTGCGTTTGTCCTCCTTGCGTTTGTCCACCGCCAGCGGTTTGTCCTCCTCCGGCTGTTCCTGTTGCTGTGCCACCATTAGGAAGCGTTGGAGTGCCACCCTGGGGAGGATTAGTCGTTGTTCCCGGCGTCGCAGGGACCAATACAATTACAGAAGAGACAACCGGCGACATCATGTCATGATCCGTGTAAAAACGGGCATAAACCGTTTTTTGGCCAAGGCCATCAGTAAGAACCCACGGTGCGGTTGATGTATATGGAATTTTATTGGCGCCCGTAAAATCGGCTGTGTTAGAAAGCATCATCATGCGCGCATCCGGACCACCAAATAACTGAAGCGTTACCGACGGAGCGGTTGTCTGCGATGCACCGCCATTGATAATGAGATGAAATCCGTCTGCCGGAGGAGTCGGGTTGGGATACAAAACTCCTCCACCGCCGCCACCCCCCGCACTACATGCCGGAACGGAAAAACTAAACGAATAACCGTTGGTTGCGTCGATAAGGCCGCCATTACTATCTTTAACGTTTTGAGCAATGGTGATAGCGCTTGTTTGGCTCCCGGTAAAATCACTGTGGCTCAGTTGTACCGAAGTGTTGCTCGCATTCCACGTCGGACCCGAAAACGTCATGCTGTTCGTGCCCGTCACATACGATGCCAGATGCGCATTAAAATCCGCCGCATCAATCGGATCGGAGAACGTAATGGTTACCGGCGCGACGCAGGTACTTGCCGATGCGGTTGCCGAAGGATCAGTTGAAGAAACAATGGATGGATCCCAGGTAACCACGAGTCGCTTGACGTACGGCGTGGTTTGCCCGCCACCATTTAAGTTGGCGCGGATTTTAATAACCGGATGCTGTGCGTGATCGATAGATCGCAAATCGTAGATACCGCTTACCGGCGCCGAAAGATTGGATTGGATAACATTGTCCGAAGCATCGAGCACATCAAACGTCAGACCGCTCCCCTGCATATCGGGAATAAGATATCCCCATTTGCGCGCGATGGTAAATCCGCCTTCGGCAGAATCAATTGCCGGAGAGATCACAGATCCGGACGCCGTATATGACGTCGCATATTCATCGATGCCACCACGAAGAACCGCAAACACACGCGTGCCATCAATGACCACGTTCGCGCCCAGATCCGCCAGCGGAATGGAAAGCAGCTGCTGAATTGACGATGGGTTAGCAACCGAGAAAACCGTCAATGCGTTTGATAGATTGCTTAACGCATAGGCATTGTTCCCACTGGCCGTCACGCGCGCACCAAACCCACTCGAACCAGCGCTCCCCAAAGCACTGGGCGATATGCGATTGGACACATTAACCGTTTCAAGTGAAACCGTTTTATTGGTGTCGACGAGATATGCCGTATTTCCCGAAACATACACGTCTTTGACACTGTTGGCGCTTGTGTAACTACCGACGACGCTATCAGTTGCGCTATTGATAACCGCCAAACCGCCGTTATATCCGGCCGCATAAACATAGGTGCCATCGCTATACGCGTGCAAACCGCTCCCGCTCAATCCAGACACGGTCGCTGTGGTAGTGGTTGCCGTATCGAATACTTCAATTGACCCGCCCTCAAGCGCGTAGATTTTTGATCCGGCCGACAGCACATTATAAGGCACCATCGCTGTTGAAAATGTTGCAATCGGCGATGTGGGGACCGCTGCGGTCAGCGCATAAACCGATACCTGATTGGAATCGTCGGCAATGTATAATGTTCCGCCGTAAATACTGATGCCTTTTACCGTACCCGTCAAAGAGATTGATCCCGCTGATGCACTCAAATTGTTTTCGTCGTACACCGTCACCGATGTACCATTGGCAACATAGAGATAGCCATTGTACGCGGCCGCGTCGATATTTCCTGATCCCGTTGTTACTGATGCAATGCGCGTCATATTAAATGACGGCATTTGTACCGCAATCATGCCAGCACTTCCGGCGGCAATATACACCACGGCCGGCGATCCGGCGGCAACGGCACAACCATAGGCACTTCCCCCGTTCATAGCCGTATAACTACCCACCAGCACAAGTGATGCTGGTGAAGAAATATCATAAATCAAAAGCCCTGATGATCCGTCAGCAACATAGAGATACGATCCGCTGACCGCAAGGTCGTTGACGGCCCCACCCGCGCTTATCGTCGCCTGAAGCGTTGGCGCCGCCGAATTAGAAATATCAACCACATCAATGGTCGCGCCATGACCGACATACATCGTTGATCCGCTCACCGCCACCGAAAGCGCGGCGCCGTCAGCAACATAATAGACCCCCACCATCGTCGGCGACGAAGGATTTGAAAGAGAAATAATATCAACGGCTCCTTTGGCCGTGGCCGTGTTGGCATCTTGAGCAACGTAAGCCGTCGCACCATCAACGACCAGCGCATGAATGACCGACCCAGTCGATTCAAGCCCAACTATTCCGGTCTGCGTTATCGTCGTCGATGCATCGTTATAAGAAGCGACCTCAAGCGACGGGGCGCCCGATCCATCAAGCAACCCCACATACAGCGTTGCGTCCGCTCCATTCTGTTGAGCTGAAATTTTTTCATAGGTTGCACTCTCCGTAATTCCGTACACCGTCAGCGGCGTCGAAGAAACAATTGAGCCACCCGAAACGTCAAATACCTGAAGACCGCCCGTCGCGGGCGTGCTGGTTGAAGCTGGTGATGCATACCGTCCCGCCGCGACAAATAATCGCCCGGCAAGCGCCATGCCCCACGGCGTATCGGCGATCGGTGCAGTCCCCGCAACTGAAAAATTATTTACCGTCGCCACCGCGGGACCGCCCCCCTGCTCATCGGCAATATATTGCACGCCACTCCCAACAATCACGGCACGAGCATCGGATCCGGCACCCAACGAAACAGCATTGAGTAATGCGGGCGTAGTAAGATTTTGAAATGCCAGACCAAAACGATTTTGCGTTTCATCCCAGCGGACATTGTGCATTGTCGTTCCAATTGGTGTGGTAAACGTATCGGTCCACGTGCGCTGTGTTGCATCAACAACCACATTGCCTTGAGACGCAAAAATGGCAAAAACGGCCTGCGTAGAAAAAAGAATAGCCGCCACAAGAAAAGCGAATATCGACCAGCGCGTTGCCCGAGAAACGATTTGTTTCATATGTATTGTTAAGGACATGTTTTTTTAAAACGATTGACGACGTTTTTTGACGCACATAATTTGCGACAATTTCTGTAACGAGTATTTTCCCATATTGTAGCAAGAATGTCAAGCATGGATTGACATTATTATTATTTTGTTTAATAATATGAGTCACGCAAGAACCATCGGGGTTTTTGCATTTATTGATCTTTGAAAAGAGAGAGGAGGCCTGCCATGAGGCATATAGTGAGTTTAGCGGCAATCATCGCCACTGTGGCGATGATTGGGGTGCCTGCCTTTGGGCAGACGTGCACCGATGACTTGATGTGGATGGAAACATCCTCGTCACCCAATATTACGCCCTGCGACACCTGGGTACACGGCGCATCCATAGGAGCCGATGACTGGGCTCCATGGCTAGCCAACGGATTCTGGTGGTGGTTTGCAAACGGTCCCACCACGACCACCGACAAGTGGATATACAACGGTCCGTTTGTCGTTGGAGCTGGAACAATTATTTTTGTGCGGTTCCAGTGCCGACTCGACCCCCGATACGATGGCGGCGTTTTCGAGCTGTCGTACGACGATGGGGCCACATGGATTGACGTGATCACGACCGGAGGCACGCTTTCCCCCATGTATAACACAACAATAGCAGGAGGAGTGCTTTGCGGACGTCAGGCGTATTCGGGAACGATTGAGCCAACGACACTGACGGTCAACCTCACACATGCGACACCCGGAAACGCTTTGTTTCGGTTCCGCATGGGAACCGATAACGCCATCGAAGGATGGGGGGCGGCCATCAGTCAGTTTGTGTATTGGCAAAACGGCTTAACGCCTCCGTCGAACGGGACAGGAACGGCCGACAATACCACGACGCATCTTTCGTGGTCACGCGAACCCGACCCGCTCGTCGTCGCAAGCCAAGTGTCCGACAACGGTGGACCATGGACAACGACAGCAAAGTGCCACATCCAGTTCACCGGACTGACGAACGGTGCGGAGCATACCTATACCATCAGAAACGTCGATGGTAACGGGAACGTTTCCGCATCGATCACTGTCGGCCCTCTGACGCCGACATGCACCGAGGCGCTTTCCATGACGTGGATTGACGCGGCCGCGACCGGAGGGACAGACGTAGAATTGTCGTGGGAATCGCAGACCACGGAAATCCCGTGTGGAAACGGAACTACGCCGGTGGACAGCTACCAGGTTTACCGGAGCGTCTCGCCTACGGGACCATGGACCCTCCTTTTTCAAGGGTCCGGTCTGACGACATTCACAGACCCCTGGGCCCTGGTTGATGGCAATAATTACTACTATATCGTCATCACCTACAAAAACGGAATCGCGGAGCAATTGCTCCCCGGCTCCGATCCCCCTCCGACATAAAGGAGGGACAGCACATTTGAGCGGACGCTTTACGCGCCCGCTTTTTCTTTTTTATAGCAGGAGCAATAACGCGGTTGTTCTCTTCTGGACGACGCGGAAACGACTACGCAACAAAGTCACGACGTCTGCCAATTTAATGTGTGAGTAAAGAATTTATATATGATCGCGTGAGTGGCCCGAAAAAACCAGTGCCTTTTGTAAGCCCCGCGGGGGCAAGAATGTCGACCCGGTGTGCGTCCTGAAAAGAAATGAGTGCCGCCTTCGTCAGAGAACCAAAATAAAAAGTCTCTTCGTCCAGAGAACCGGGTCCCTGCCTGGCAACAAAAAATCCATGCGTATTTAGAAATTGCTGTAATTTCTTTACGTCAGTGCCGATGCTTCCCTGCATGAGATTTTTTTTGAACGTAAATACCGTCCCCGACGAAGCATTGGTTGTCGTACTTTCTCCGGATATTGAGAATGGCAAAGGTGTCGGCGCATAAAAAACCGAAGAAGAAACGGCATCGGATCCCTGTCCCCAGCCGGTGAAATAACGAGCGTACACAGTATACAGTCCTGCTGGACAATTCTGACTGGGACATAAATTAAAAGTCTTTGTTTTTTCAAAAGGATATTGCGTGGCTCCGGCGAGCGTTGGATCGGTTGATAGAGCAACTTTTTCAACATTGGATCCAGCGATAAGCGCCAATACCACCGTCGTCGTTGCTGTGGTTGACGACCCAACAATACTTATTCCGAGAGGTAAGTACGGTTTTTCATATGCGGTCGGCGGAAGTCCGCCCCCCGACGAAACAACTTGAGAAACCGACAAGGTAATTGCATTTGATGCGACCGATCCCTTGTTGGGGATCGGATTGAATACGCCCACCGAATAATTTCCCGATCCGCCGAGCATCAATCCCGGTATTTCCATGCTTTGATCAGAAACAACCGTTGACGCGTACGGCATATTATTAATCTCTATTGAAGAATTTTTCGCAAACCCAACTCCCGTAACAGAAATCTTTGTTGGCGTATTCGCCATGATAGATGCCGGCGTAACCGCCGTTACCGTTGGAGGCGTAAGATTAAAAAGGGTAAAAACATTCCCCGCGGTGTCCCCCGTTACTGCGTCAAAACGATTATCTCCATTGAGATCGGCACTCAGCGCGATGCCCGCATTAACACCAACGCTATAACGAAGCGGACTCTGAAGCGTTCCGTCGCCATTGGCCAATAGGATGGCAATTTGACTCGATCCGGCGACCATAACGTCATCGATGCCATCTTGATTAAAATCATGGAAGGAAAGATCATCAGGGGTAACGTCCATAGGATAGTAGACTGGAGCCAAGAAATTTCCCGCACCATCATTGAGCAAAATCGCCAAGGACGGGTTGTCTAAGAACTTAGTATTAACCCCCACAATACCGATATCCGCCTTTCCGTCTCCGTTGCAATCCCCTGTCGCGATAGCTCTCGGATTAAACCCCAACGTAATGGAGCTCCCCGACGGGACAAACGTCCCATCTCCATTGCCAAAAAAGATAGAAACCGTTTTAAAGCTCGGCGACGTTACCGCAATATCACGGCTTCCGTCTACATTGAAAAATCCCCCCGCAATCGGCCCCGGCGATTGGGTTGCAATTTCCGGAGCTGGAGAGAATGTTCCATCCCCATTACCCAACCAGACAGTCGTTGAGGCAAGAGAAGAACCAAAGACGATATCATCGCTTCCGTCATTGGTAAAATCTGCCGCATAAACCGATTTAATCTGCGCATTAAATGGCGAACCAGTCGCATGGACAAATCCACCCGAAGCATCACCCAGAAGAACCGATAAATATCCTCCGCTTAACACACTGCCAGCGATAAGATCCGGTTTCCCGTCGTTGGTAAAATTCGCCATGCGAAGAACATCGGATGCGGGAGCGGTCGTGGTCGCCAGAGCGGAAAAATGTCCGGAACCGTCTCCGTGAAACGTCGTTATGTTATTTTCAAATTTACGGGAAACCAGCAGATCAACCTTGCCATCTCCCGTCACATCAGCAGCGGCTATATATCCGACGGCCGCACTGCCAATCGAAAAAAAGGTAACGGTTTGGAACGTACCATCGCTATTTTTTATTATTATGCCGATGCTCGCCCCGCTCTCACAAACCGCAAAGTCATCAAGCCCATCGCCATTAAAATCGGCAACAGCAACATATCCCGGTCCGCCACCAGCAACCAAGTCATTTGATCGATGAAATGTCCCATCGCCATCCCCAAGAAAAATCCCCAGTGAACCCTCGCTGGCCCCAGGGCCAACCACGATATCAACAAAAGAATCATTATTAATGTGCGCCAAAGCAATTCCTCCGACTATCATCGATGGCGAATAGGACATGGCAACGCCCGATTCCATTGTCCCATCGCCATGATTAAGGAATGACAGAATTGAAGAAAATCCATATATCGTACCGTCAATCCTCCCATCTCCGTTGATGTCCCCCGTTACCACCGAGGTATACAGTTCAGGAAGCTCAACGGTAGAGCTTGAGACAACAGAAAACGCACCGGTGCCATCGCCAAGAAAAATGGACAGTGTGCTGGTGGTAAGAAACGATTTAAGGATAACAAGATCCTTGCGTCCATCGCCGTTCATATCCCCCATACTGCCAAGAGCGGTTCCATTGTCCGCCCCAATAGCCATTGGGGAGCTGGGGGCGAGAGAAAAGGTCCCGTCGCCATTACCCAAGAGAATCGTCATCGACGTAGTGTTGACAATGCCAAGATCTTTTTTCGTATCGCCATTAAAATCATCAACCACAACGTCGGTGCTCATAAACGCGAGCGGAGAACTGGACGCAACGGAAAAGGTTCCATCCCCATTGCCAAGAAAGACGAGCATTGATGATGACGCGCTTGACGGTACAACAAAATCAATTTTTCCGTCACTATTAAAATCAGCGGTCTGCGGACGAAGCATGCCATCGGTGCCCGCAATCGGAGAGCCCGAAGCGGAAGAAAACGCCCCGCTCCCGTCGCCCAGGAGAATCGAGATAGTGCCATCATTTCCATTCGGGACAATGAGATCAAAATGACCGTCGCCATTAAGATCGGCGGTGGCAATGCTGGTTGGATTGTTCCCCGTGACATATTGATAGACGATAGGACCAAATGAAAGCGCGGACACCGAAGAGGCGGCACCCAAACCACACAGAAATACGACAACGCCCACCAAAAGGAAAACCAGACTTTTTTGGCGCGGGAGTAAAAGAGACATACGCTTATTGCGTCAAGAATATAGTGATAATGCGCATAGTATATTATTTTACCCTTTCTTTTGCAAATATATCACGCCACAATTCACTCATTTTCAAAGCCAGAGACAACTAATCCACCCCACCCTCCAAGATAAAAATGGATGCATCTGGTCATTATTTGTTGCGCGCAACGGCACCAGTTACACAATCGCGTCGCAATAACGATGGCAAGCCCTGTCATGACGAGGCTTGCCAAAACATAAATAATGGTGTACTATAAAATCACGACCAATATGGCAGGAAACGCTATCAAAACAGCCGCTGTGGCGCTCATGATTATCCTTGTTTTTGTCGCCATCGTCATCACCCTGAACTATCCGGGGACTTTGGCGTGGCGCGTCAGTTATCCCACGAGTTATTACGCGGCCGTGTTACCGACGGTCAGCAACTGCGCGCAAACCATGTCCAATAATTCGCCCAACATTACGCAATCGCAAGATTGCACTCCCGTCACACCGTTTGTCCCGCAATACCAGCAAACGTACTACTATACCGGCGGTTATTACTATGGCCCCGGATATTTTGCCTCTCAGCCAATGGGCAATCTTTAGGACCGCATACCTTTTGATTCTTACACAAAAAACGCATCAGGGAATGATGCGTTTTTTGTGTAAGAAATGTCGCCTGCATCCGTTATATCTCACGCAGGGACGCACCATGTGCTCTCTGCCTGCACGTGTCGACGTGCAAAAATATTTATTATTTATATTTATGAAGAACACATTAAAAGTAACAACGTTGGTGGCGCTCGCATTGATTATCGGCGGCACGTACGGCTTGGCAACCATCGCGCGCGCCGACAATAACGGCAACCAAATGCAAGCTCTCGCCCCCGGTCAAACGGGAACCGCGCCGGGATTAGTCAAAAACCAGAACAAAAACGAGTTTCAAAATGAGTTCGGCGACATGATGAATAAATTTAACGGATGGATCGGCATCAATGCGCCCACGGGGCTTCTTATCGGTCCGGATGGAAATACGCGCGTGTCAAATGCAAAAGCTACCGCCATCAATGGAACAACCATGACGGTGTCTTTGCTTGGTCTTTCGTTGAGCGTTGACACTTCGCAGGCGCAAATTATCGGTGGCATTATTTTGCCCCCCGTCAGCACCTCGACCGTTTCTTCAACACCCGTCGTTCAACAGACGTCAGTATCGGTCGGCGACATGGTGAGCATCAATGGCACGCTTGATGCAACGTCAGGGATCATTCACGCAAAGACGGTTCGCGATCTCACCACACAGTCATCATCGACGTCAACCATTCAAAACCGGATTGATCAGCTGATGCAGCTTATCAATCAACTCCGCGCACAATTGCAAGGATCACACTAATACGATCTTTTGAGCGCACGGCTTTCAAAAACACCCTCGAAATAGCGAGGGTGTTTTTTGTAGCGACGAATGAGTACGCTTTATTTTCCCGCCGAGTGCGAGTTATTAGTTGCCACTTTTTTTCTACATTCGATCAAGCGGTGCAATGCCCAACAACCGCAAGCCATTTTTCAATACCTGCCCCACTGCAACGACCACCGCCACGCGATAGGAAGACGACGCATCGGCGCTATCTACCACGACTTGTCTGGCGTAATAAGCACTAAACTCCTGCGCCAACTCGTTTAAATAGGTACAGATATGATGCGGCGATAATTGACTCCCCGCATCAGCAATAACATGTGGAAATCGCGCAAGACGACGAATCAGCGCAATGACATCCTCGGGCATCGTCCCGCTATTGTTAGCCGCCACGCCACTTTCAGCCGCTTTACGCAAAATTGCTTGCGTGCGCGCATAGGCATATTGAAGATATGGTCCCGAATCGCCCTCAAAACTAATGGAAGCATCGATATCAAATTGCATGTCGGTTGTCCGACCAACCTTCAGGATGCTGTATTTAATCGCCCCCAGCGCCACCGCTTCAGCAACGTCATTAACGGTCGCATCGCCGATTTTTTCTCTGTCTATTTTTAACACGACGCGCTCTTTGGCTGTGTCGATTAAATCGTCAATATAAATAACATTCCCTTTGCGCGAGCTCATGGAGCCAGCCCCCTTGATGCTCATCCAGCCATACGAGATGTGCGTGTAGTCGGCACGCTTCCCGATGCCCAGTTGTTCGCAAATGGCAAATACCTGCGCCAATGCATTGGACTGCTCAACGCCTACCACCCAAAACATTTTATCGGGAGAAAATGTATCGCGCTTCAATTTAGTCAGCGCAATATCCTGCGTGATGTACAACGACGTCCCATCGGCTTTCTGCACGATCGTGTCGGGTATCCCGTATGCGGCAAGATCAGTCAGAATGGCGCCGTCATCCAATTTTTTAAAAACGCCCTTCTCCAGTCCGTTAGCAATCAAATCTTTCCCCATCTGGTAATGCTCGTGTTCATACCAAGTTTTATCGATTTTACTCCCCAGGCGCATAAGCGTCATCTTCTGTCCGTCTTCCGAATAATGCATGACCCGTTCCCACAATGCGCGCGTGGCCGCATCGCCCGCCTCCCAATCAACCACCATGTGCCGCACCCGCGTTTCAACATTTTTATCGTCTTGAAAATCCTGCGATGCCCTCACATATAATTCATCGACGAAAATATCGGAACGCTTTCCCGCGTTCTCGGGCGTCTGCCACTCATCTTGATGCTGATACCAATAAACAAGATCAGTTTTCTGTTGGCCATTAATGCGGGCAAATTTAAGATACCCCCACATCAAACGCGCAATCGCGATCCCGCGGTTGTTGCTCACGTAGTCCCGGATGACGCGCACGCCGGAAAATTCCCAAATATTTGATATGGCCATCCCCAGTACGTTATTGCGCAAGTGCCCCAAATGCATCGCCTTATTGGGATTGGCCGACGTGTGTTCTATCAGCCACGTCTGATTTTTTTCTGCGAGAGAATCACCGCCATATTTGTCGCCCCGCAAATGAATATCGCCAAGCTCGCGATGCAATATGTCGCCACTCAACCAAAAATTAATATACCCAGGAGCAACCGCCTCAACGCGTGCGATGCCGTCAGAAAGCACAATCGCTCCGATTATTTTCTGCGCCACTTCCAGTGGCGCACATTTTAATTCTCGCGCCACTACAAACGCGACACTCGTCGCATAATCGCCACGCGCAATATCGGCCACGTCCAGCGTCCATTCAAAACGAGACGCATAAAAATCGGGCACCGTTTTCTCTAATGCCCCCGCTAATGCTTTTTTAATTGCTTCCGCGTACGAACCGGTAGCCTGCATAGATGTCTTCATCATACTATCTGCCTCTCTTTTTGCAAGAAACACTGCGCGCCTATTCATCTTTGGCAACTTCTACGGTATACTGTCCGCATTAAGATTGTGCATCGTTCCGCACCACCCAACATTCTCACATTCTTGAGAATGTGAGAATGTTTTTAAGGAACGGAAACGAAAAAACGTGCCGCCAGCGCGCCACGCGCAACATGACGCTTAAAAAGAAAATCAAAAAATGGCTACGGGTTATCGGCCCTGGATTTATCACCGGCGCCGCCGATGACGATCCCTCGGGCATCGCCACCTATTCACAGACCGGTGCGCTGTTCGGGTACGCACAGGTATGGATTGCGCTGTTTGCCACGCCATTCATGATCGCTATTCAGGAAGCCAGCGCACGCATTGGGCTGATTACCGGCAAGGGATTGGCAAAAAATATCAAGCAGCATTATCCCGCTTTTATTTTATACGCTTCCGTTTTTTTGGTGGTCATTGCCAACATCATCAACATCGGCGCTGATTTGGGTGCGATGGCGGCATCAACGCAATTACTTTTCCCCGCACCGTTCATACTCCTGCTCGTCCTTTTTGGACTGACCATCGCCTGGCTTGAAATACGCGTGCCATATAAAAAATATGCCAACGCGCTCAAGTGGCTCGGGCTTTCGCTCTTTGCTTATCTGATCACCGCGTTTATCGTCAAGCAGGACTGGGGAGTTATCGCCCATTCGTTTTTTGTCCCCAGCATTTCGTTTTCGCGCGAGTATTGGATTAATATCGTTGCGCTTTTAGGCACCACTATTTCTCCCTATTTATTTTTCTGGCAAGCCGACGAAGAAGTGGAAGAAGAGATCGCGCGCCACGAGCTGGCACGATCAAAAGAAGATGCCATCCCCCACCTGCGGCTCCATGATGTGCGCGCCATGCGCTGGGACACGATTGTGGGAATGATTTTTTCAAACGCAATGACCTTTTTTATTATCATCACCGCCGCAGCTACCTTGGGCGCACACCACATTCTCAATGTGCAAACCGCCGAACAGGCCGCACAGGCGCTCCTCCCGCTCGGTGGACGCGTCGCGTTTGTTCTTTTTACGCTCGGCATCGTGGGCACCGGACTCTTGGCCATTCCCGTTCTTGCCGGGTCGGCATCCTACGCTCTCTCCGAAACGCTGGGATGGAAAACCGGACTCTACCGTTCATTTAAACGCGCCAAAGGATTTTACGGTATCATCGCCGCCGCAACATTAATCGGCATGCTTATCAACTTAATGCACATTCCCGCGTTTAGCATGCTCTACTATGCCGCAGTCCTTAATGGTTTAGCCGCGCCTCCGCTGATGTTTCTCATTACTCACATGGCAAAAAACAAAGCCATTATGGGCGAGCACGCCAGCTCCCCGCTTTTTGTGTGGCTCGGCTGGGCAGGCGCCGGCGCCATGACCATTGCCTCGCTGGCGCTACTGTTTTCACTTTTTATATAAACAAAAGCCATTATTAATGGCTTTTGTTTTGTGCCGTTCTTAAAATTTCCTATTTTGTCTTTTCTTTCTCCTCAAGTTTTTTCCGAATCTCAATCACGTCGTGACGAATTTCAGCAATAAACCGATGCATATCATTAACTTGTTCTTCTTCTTTGATGACCTCCTCCTCCGTTTTCTGGTCAATGCGCTTATCTTCACGCAGACCCGATTCGATGATAGTCTCACCGACAAAGAAGGAGACAAATGTCCCGGTAGCAATCAATATCACCGTGCTGATAATAATAGACACCCCCGGCGTTAAAAAGGGAAAATAATCGGCAAATTCCCAGACGCCGCGCCAAAAAAGCACCGTTGCAAAACCGCCGATAAACGCATAGACAACCGGGTGCTTGCTTAACTCGTGACGAATTTCATCGACCAGTTTGTCAAAGAAATGGAAAATCTCCCGTAACCACTGTTTCATATTATTTGTCAGTATACTCAAACGCACTCTTTTTGGCAACAAAAAGCCGCCATACTGCCTCCAAGAACAGCAGGCGGCCTGGACGGAACGAGACTTCACGTCGTGCCGCGCTCAAAAGGCCAAGGACGCAATTTCCCGCGAGAAGATCTCCTGTTATAAATATTAAAATGGAGATTCATCGCTGTGCGGTTTTTTACGAACGGAATCAATGTTTCGTGATCTGGAACCCGATACACGCTGTGGGTCCGTCCATCGGACCCTTTGGCGCCGACCATTATCCCGTCCTCGTTTCCACTGTCCCGCAGAACGGTCCAAATGGTTTTGTTCGTTCCTTGATCCGTCGGCTCAATGAACCACTCCGTTTCCGTTTTTTTGGCCATCGCACACCTCCTTATGGGTACCGAGCAAGAGTGTGCGTGAAAACATAAGCTACGTCAAGAGATACAAAAAATATCCCCTTCCAATTCAAGCCTCCAGGAACACCATCTACAAAAAATATCCCTTGGGGATATTTTTTGTATGGGTGCCCCGTGTAGGGCTTTCACGTCGTCCGCCCTAGGCGGACTCCTTCAAAACCCTCGGTTTTGAATAATTTCCTACACGGGGAAACGTTGTTTCCCCGACCCCCTTCCAATTCAAGTCTCCAGGAGCATCACCTACAAAAAATATCCCTTGGGGATATTTTTTGTATGGGTGCCCCGTGTAGGGCTTGAACCTACGACCGTCTCCTTAAAAGGGAGCTGCTCTACCAGCTGAGCTAACGGGGCAAATAATTTTTACTCGTCAATCTTTTGCGCGCGGCACGAACGCGCCTTCATTCTCACGAATGATAAAAACCGCCGTCAGTGTACTCCCTTTATTGTTCTCTTTCAAGTTCATCAGCCAGTTCATCGGCAAGTTTTTTTACCTTCCCGCTCATTTTTTTAGGACGAACAATATTAAGATCAATCACTAAATCTCCGCGTTTCTGCATCCCAAACCCGATTCCGCCGCCAAAAGCACCCTGGCCCCTTACGATAACGGGCTCTGAAAAATTTGATCGTTCAGAAAGATCAACTTCCACGCGCTTCCCATCGACGTTGGTAAATGCGATTTTTCTGCCGCGGAGTACATCAGCCAAGGGAACATCTTTACGCATGCGAATAGTTGTGCCATCCAGTATGACCCCCTTTTCGGACGCTAATGTAATTTTAATATACAAATCACCCGATCCTTTGCCACGCAATCCCGCCTCGCCTTGACCGGCCATTTTAACAACTTGGCCATGATAAATTCCGGGCTTAATATCAAGCACAATCGTTTTTGTTCCCATCACACGCCCGGCGCCCTTGCATTCAACACAGACTTTATTGGGTTCTTTGCCGGTGCCAAAACACGCATCACATTCATGCGCCTGCTCTATAATACCAAAAAATGTTTGCTGCTGTTTCCTAATGACCCCCGACCCGCCGCATCGCGAACAAGTCTTCGTGCCCGCCGCCACGTCATACCCATGACCATCGCAATGCGTACACGCAATAATGGTACGGAAAGAGATGTCGCGACGAATTCCTGTGAATGCCTCAGTAATGGGGATCTCAAGCAACACTTGCACATCGCTCCCGCGCGCCGTTTGCCGCTGTCGTTGTCCCCCGCCACCAAAAAAATTTTCAAAAATATCTCCCGCATCACCAAAGTCGCCTCCGCCGAAATCAAAATGAATACCCGAAAAATCTCCTCCCGCAAAACCGCCAAATGGGTTGCCACCCTGCCGATTGAATCCTCCTTGGCCAGCCCCGCCGCCCTGCTGAAACGCAGCATGGCCAAAACGATCGTACGCCGCACGCTTTTGTTTGTCCGAAAGCACTTGATGTGCTTCGTTAATTTCTTTAAATTTTTTCTCGTCTCCGCCCTGCTTATCCGGATGATGTTGATGCGCCAATTTTCGAAATGCTTTTTTTATCTCGTCATCGGAAGCGTTTTTGGAAACACCTAAAACTTCATAGTAATCTTTCATAGGCATACGTTCATCTCCATTACGGCAAGACGACAACCTCTTTGCTTTGCGTCTCATACACGATCACCCCAAAGCCGGCCGCCAAAAGAATCTGATAAAGAGCAAACCCGACCGCGCCCACTACAATGTGGATAAAAGGAATGAATGCCAACACAGTCAGCACAAGTAAAATAATAATAGCCACAAGTGTCATGATTTTTGTGTTTCCTTCCAGTGCATTTAATCGCACCACCAACCCATCGTAGAGTGCCTGGGAAACGGGCTCGTCAATATTTATAGGACCACCGACAATCGTTTCGAATTTTGATTCAAACTCGGGAAGATATTTTTGCGCGAGCTGTTCTTTCATGGCCGGCGTTACTGATGCGGGCGGTATGCCGCTTTGCACAATGGCGCCATCGACTGCTTGCGCAGTAATCTGCCTCAATGAAAGAGAGAAATCAATACTGCTCCCAAGCATCGGTGCCAGCATGCCCGAAGATTTCGTCACCAGCGCTTGGAACAACGATCGCGGCATCAGCAGAGAAGCGGCATCGGCCAATGGCCGATTAACGATTGCGCCATACAACGCCGAACCTGTAAGCACTGCTATGCCCATGATAATTAATGGCACAACCGTTCGCACCACAGAGAAAAATCTAATTTTCAGCATGCTCTCAAGCTCTCGCTGTCCGCGCGCATAAGCACCAGCGAAAAAAAGTATTGTCACAATAACACCAGCCAGCATTGATTGTGAAAAATGAACAATGCTAAGTACGCTCATCACGCATCCCGCCACGACAAGCGTCCCATACCCCATAGGCCGATAGCTGACAAAAATAATTTCAAGCGTCGCCAGCACGCACACCGCGCCAAAAAGCACTCCGGAAAGAATCCAATCGGTCGACGTCATTTTTGACGCCGCATAGACCATCAGGTTCAGATAGTACCCCAACACCCCCGAGGCGATAACCAACAGTCCCCCCAAAACGCCTCCTTTCCAATAAGAGAATACATTTTGATATGCCCCATCATTAAGATGATGCACCGTCGGTTGAGTATTTTCCATACGTTCTTGTGAGCATACCACGCCCATCAGCCCAATACCATCGCCACATTATACCGATTGGCTCTGACCACCAGTTCCCTCATCGCCGTTTTCATGCGGCTGATCGTTTTTTTGTTCGGACCCATTGTCACTGGCAGCCGAACTATCAGCGTTTGGCGTGGCATACATTGACTGGCCGATTTTTTGCAATTCCGCAGACAGATCATGCAGCGCGCTCTCAATCTTCTGCGCCTCATCAGTTTTGAGAGCTTCTTGCGTTTCAATAATTTTTTTGCCGATATTTTCTTTCACCTCAGCGCTGATTTTGTCCTTCCACTCATCCAGATTCTTTTGCGCCGAATAGATTGTTTGCTCAGCGTGATTTTTTATCTCAATTAAGTCTTTCTTTTTCTTATCTTCCTCGGCATGCGCCGCCGCATCTTGTTTCAAGCGCTCAACCTCTTCTTTGGACAACTGCGTTGATGCCTCAATGCGCACCGACTGTACCTTGCCGCTGGCCTTGTCTTTGGCCGACACATTCAAAATACCGTTTGCATCAATATCAAACGTCACTTCAACCTGCGGAATACCGCGCGGAGAAGGCGGAATGCCATCTAAAATGAAACGCCCCAAAGTTTTGTTGTCTGCCGCCATCGAACGCTCTCCCTGCAAGACATGAATCTCCACCGACGTTTGGTTGTCCGCGGCTGTTGAAAAAATCTGCGATTTTGACGTGGGCACGGTGGTGTTTTTTTCAATCATCGGCGTAAAGACTCCACCCATCGTCTCAATGCCCAACGACAACGGCGTCACATCAAGCAACAAAACATCTTTCACGTCTCCCTGAAAAATACCCGCCTGCACCGCCGCACCAATGGCCACCACTTCGTCCGGATTAATGCCTTTGTGCGGTTCTTTGCCGAAAAGCGCTTTGACCGCACTTTCAATCGCCGGCATGCGCGTCTGGCCACCGACAAGAATCACTTCATTGATATCGCTCGTCTTCAGGCCAGCCTGTTCCACAACACCCTTCACGATAGTAATTGATTTTTCAATCAGGTCTTTAATAAGATTCTCAAGCGTCGCACGCGTTATTTTCATCAGCAAGTGCTTGGGACCGCTGGCATCAGAACTGACATACGGCAGATTAATTTCGGTTTCCATCACGGTTGATAGTTCGTGCTTTGCTTTTTCCGCGGCTTCACGGATGCGCTGGAGTGCTAACGGATCTTTGCTCAAATCAACGCCGTCGCTTTTCTTGTACTCGCCCACGATATAATCCATCACGCGCCGATCGATGTCGTCGCCTCCCAGATGCGTATCACCGCCCGTTCCTTTTACCTCCACCACATCGTCACCGATTTCCAGCACCGATACATCAAACGTCCCTCCGCCAAAATCGTAGACAACAATTTTTTCATTTTTTTGTTTATTGAGTCCATACGCCAGTGCTGCAGCCGTCGGCTCATTGATAATGCGCCGCACTTTCAAGCCCGCGATTTCGCCGGCGTTCTTCGTGGCCTGTCTTTGAGAGTCATCAAAATAAGCCGGAACGGTAATAACCGCTTCTTCGATTTTTTCACCGAGCTTTGCCTCGGCGTCTGCCTTCAGTTTTGCCAAAACCATTGCTGATATTTCTTCCGGCTTGTACCACTGCTCGCCCATTTTAATTTCAATGCCTCCCGCCGATGCCTGCCGCACCTCAAACGGCAACCATTTTAAATCACGTTGCACTTCGGCATCGGAAAACGATCGCCCGATTAAACGCTTTACCGAAAAAATAGTATTTTTTGGATTGACTACTGCCTGACGTTTTGCCAAAAGCCCCACCAAGCGCTCATTGGCTTTGCTAAATGTCACGATAGATGGCGTTGTGCGATTGCCTTCCGCATTTTCCAAAACCTTTGGCTCGCCTCCCTCGACAACGGCTATCGCCGAATTAGTTGTCCCCAGATCAATACCTAGAATTTTGCTCATAATTTTGTATAAAATAATTTTTAGTTACTGATTATTTTTGCATCATCTCTTTTGCCACCTTAACCCGCGCCGGTCTGATAAGCTTGCCGGCAAGCGTGTATCCCCGATCAACTTCTTCCACCACCGTCCCAGATTCTTGCGCGGACTCAACGGCGGCAACCGCCTCATGCACCGCCGGATTAAACTGATCCCCCGCCTTCACTGCTATTTTTTCTAATCCGTGTTTTTTGAGTGCATCCTCCAGCTGTGCACGAATAAGGTAAACGCCTTTTTCAACTTTCGGTTCGCTCCCCAGCGACTCAAGCGCTAAATCAAAACTATCCAGCACCGGCACCAACTCTCGAACTAATTCCTGTGCTGCAAAACGTATAATTTCTTCAAACCGCTTGGCTTCGTCTTTTTTGTAATTAATCAAATCCGCTTTGGCGCGCTTCCATCCGTCCAGATATTCATCTGCCTGCGCACGTAAATGCGTTGACTCATCGTGCGACTCTGATGTATCGCCATCAACCACCTGACCAACGGATGCGGCACCATCATCAATTGCCGCTTCTGTTTTATTTTTTTCTTCGTCGTTCATAATAATACTTTTTTATATTTTCAATTTTGGGACTACTGCCATCCGTCGCACCATCACTCCATCACATAACCCCATTGCCGCATCGCTCTGCCAGCACACGATGTTTGCCGATCATCATAATCAGAAATTCATTCCTGTCAAGTATCTCACGATCGTGAGATACTTGACACTTTGTCACCCCATCTCTCCTACAACATTTTCCGCAGACTCCCCGCTTTGGTTATCTGAAAAATCTCCACATAATCCCCCAACGCCAGATCACGAACATCACGCAAAAAATCTTCCGGCACGCCATCCTTCCCCATCCATACGCTTTTGTGCACCATGGCAAATCCCAGATCGCGCAATGCATTGCGCAACCAATCGCGCTTGCGCCGCTTCTCTTCAGGAATATCAAATGTCACGATCGTCACGCCACTTCCCGCCACTTCCGGCTTGGCGCCATAGCGGGCCGTTGGCAGAGACGTTTCCATGGTGTTCTCAAGCGAACGAAGTTTCTGTTTTCCCTGACGAGTGATGGTCACTATAATGCCCCGCTCTTCAACAATTTTGTGCACCATGCCGTCTTGCTCCAAATAACGAACCATCGCATAAAATCGGCACATGGCGCGCCGCTCCTCGTGCTTACCCTCACGTTGTTCACCCCGATGTTCCAAAAATTGCTCCCGTTCCCGCGCAATCCGTGCAGGGCTAGCAACCTTGCCGCCAATAAGCATCCATCCGAGCACATCAAGCGTCAGGTCTTTGCCCTCGTCCAGCGTTGAAAGGATTTTATAAGTAAATTCTCCGCGCATACTATTTTAATGGGGCCGTCCCCTCTTTTTTCCTCCGTTTCTGAGTGTACGCCAGCTATTTATTCTGTCAAGTATCTCACGATCGTGAGATACTTGACAGGCACTAAAATACACAAGACTGCACGACCGCAGAACGACTCCGCCCATCGCCACGCTCTTTCGACTGTTCTCGCGCGACCGAAACCCACACCGTCAAACCACATTCCCATTACTTCGTTTTCATCTTCTGCAATTGCACAAAAAGCGCTCCCCTTGTATACTATGCAGTAATTATTCATAGCGCATCTATTACCTATGGTCATAAAAAAAGGCGCGGTTACGTGGACGCATTTAATTAACCCTTCCCGCGCAGAATTGGCGGCACTCCAGCAAGAACACCATATCCATCCCGTCATCCTCGATGAACTGACACAGCCTTCGGCGCGATCAAAGGTTGAGATCTACGATCACTACATGTTTATCGTGTATCACCTGCCGATTTTTGATCTGAGCGATCGGGCATCGCGCAAAGGAGAAATTGACATGCTCGTTACCGAACAAGGTGTGATCACGGTAGCCTACGAAGACCTGGAGCCGATCCGCGTCATTGCCGAAAAAATAGACACAGACGCGCATTATAAAGAACGCGTGCTGGGCAAAGATAGCGTGCGCCTGCTCTACGACATCATAGAAGCGTGCCTCGCCTATTCCTTGCGGCAACTGCGCCACATTGAGGAGAAGATAGAATACATCCGCGTGCGCATGTTTAAGGAACAGGAACAAAATCTCGTAAAAATAATCTCCTACGTCAAAGGAGATCTTTTGAGCTACTACCTCATCACCCGCGCGCAAGCCAGTATTTTTAATTCATTCAATAAAGTGGGACCGCGTTTTTTCGGTGAATCGTCGGCGATTTATTTTTCCGATCTGGAGGGAGACTTCTTAAAAGTGCTCCAGCTCTGCGAAAATTATAAAGAAACCACCGAAGCGTTTGAGAGCACCAATGCGCAATTGCTCAACATCAAGATGACTAAGGTGATGCAACGCTTTTCAGTTCTTGCGTTTCTCACCTTTCCTATTATGGTTTTTCTGGCGCTCTTCACCATTGATACCATTTCGCGCCCCATCGTCGGCAGAACGCCATATGATTTTTGGATTTTGACAGGCATCGTGGTAGGCGCCACGGTTATCATGACCGCGATCTTCAGCCGCAAGGGATGGTTGTAACAAATGCAAAATGCAAAAATAAAACTGTCAAACAATGGTTGTCCTGCTGATTTTCTGAACATTTTATAATTTCACATCGTCATTTTTCATTTTTGCATTTAGTCCCATGTCCAGTCCCAAATCCTTCACCCTCATCGAACTCCTCATTGTCA
>Ga0172379_10000515_pt1 | contig 95293 bp, 71 predicted proteins | sample GrowelOW334metaG_FD_119756 | JGI IMG/M metagenome (GOLD analysis project Ga0172379, IMG submission 119756) | Groundwater microbial communities from an aquifer near a municipal landfill in Southern Ontario, Canada - Groundwater well OW334 metaG | ecosystem: Environmental > Aquatic > Deep...
CTACTACGGCAAAGTTCGTAGTGTAAATTAGGAAACCGCCGTATACCGAACGGTACGTACGGTGGTGTGAGAGGTCGGAGAATAAAATAGGAGGAAAACTATTTTATTTTCCTCCTACTCGATTATTTCCGCAAGGAATAAAATTTTTGTAATTTATAAAATAACTCAAAGCCTGCAGGGTAACCGCATTTAAAAACCCGCCGCGGCGGGTTTAATATGAATAGCCCCGGCTGGTTGCTGAGCCTGTCGAAGCATAAGCCGGGGTATATGAATTTGCGGTATAAAATCGGCGCAAGCATTATAGAATAATTGGAATTATGCAGAATTCATGCGCCGAAAATAGGAATTTCAAATTTCAGTTCTTAAATGCGGTTGCTCTGTCAAAGCCTGCACCATATAGGTGTTCCATTATGCCTGAAGTCATTATAATTTTCCACAGCTTTTTCCTCGTCTAACCGCTAACCTTAAAAAAAGAGCCTGTCTAGCAAGCAATACTGACAGGCTCTTTAAGAAAAATGGCTAAAAAGTACGCTACATTATTTTACAAATAGTTTTGTAACATTAAACTTACCGTTTACCGATGTAGTACAGAAATATACACCCGGTTTCATGGCATTTAAATCAAGTTCAATATCATTATGTCCTTCAGATAAATTGCCGTTGTAAACCGTTTTTACAATTTGTCCTGCAATATTGGTTAATTCAACACTAACAAAAGAGTTTTGTGGCAAATTAATTTCCATATTAGCACGGCCGTTGGTTGGGTTCGGATATATTGATACAGCAAGTTCGGCTATTGCATCATTCTTTGACAACATATTCTTATTATCAATAATCTGAACATCGCCATCAGCAATGGAACCGCTCTTGTTTGCTGCTGGTATGGCTACATATTCCGTTGATAAAACATAAGCTGAATAACCACGTGCAGGTGCTTGAACCCAAACACGTCCATCGGCTTGCACAGTTACCGTAGCACCTGTAAAAGCATTCTTTAATACCTTACCTGCCCATGTTGCATAGCCAGTTGCATACGTATTTACCCAAAGGCCTTTTATTTGAGAGTCGTTATTATTAAGGACTACAATTGCCCCGCTTTTGGTGCCGTTTCCTTGCCTACGAGCGACATATACATTATAGGTATCGCCCGATGGATATGGATTGCCTACTTCGGATAATACCACCAATCCACCACCTAAATATGTTTTGCGGACATACATCAATTGTTTGATATCAGATTTTAATGCCACCGGAGGAGTAACTGAAATTTCCGGATGGCCGTTTTCCCAATCTTGCTCTGCCACGCTGTAAAAATGGTTGTAAAACACGCATGGACGGCCTTCGTGGGTTAAAATGTAGGCATAACCTAATTTCCAATCTTTGGTAACCCATTGGGCCGAATTCTTGGCATTGTCATGGTTGTCGAGGAACGTGCTTACACGGGTTCCTGATACCGCGTTTCCATCGTCAGCCCTTACCATACCTGCATGGTTGAGCCAGGCCATGTTAAATGAACTTTGATTTCCATTGCATAGGTCTTTAAGTTTAGCCCTTAACGGGAAATCGAACACATTTACAGTTGTTCCAAGAGCCGCATTTCCATCAATCCATTGTTTTAATCGTAGCCTGTTTTCTGTCCAATACTCCCCAACAATCCATCTTTGGGTTGTTCCACCAATTTTTGGCAGGTTATTAATCCAACTTGAAACATAAGCAATCTGGAACCCTCTTACAAAATCCAAACGGTAACCATCAAAACCAATAGTATTGGTTAACCACGTACCCCAAGCATTCATGCGGGTTTGAACTGTTGTACTGTAAGTGTTAAAATCGTTGCCAAACCATCGTTGGTTAGGAATAATGTTGTCAGTACCATCGTCGCCACCAAGCCAGTCGTTGGCATCTACCGGATGATAATCGGCCCAACCCCACTGAAAGGTACCTTCGCCGGCCAAATGGGTAGGATAAGTTGTTTTGGTTGGTGTACGGGCTTCCAAAGTGGTTAGGGCTAAATTGGATCCATTATACCAAACACTAACCGGGTAGTATCCCCTTAGTTGATCGGCCCACTCCCAATTTGTACCATTTTCACGCATTGCTGTTAACTTAATTACAATGGTTTTGGTTGCTGTTAAAGTAATTTTATACTCGTCAATATCGCCACTGTAATCGGCATGGGCCCGTTTGGTAACTCCACTTGTAATTAAATTGAATTGCCCGCCACCGTTGTTTGGCTCCGATTCCCACTGTGCAGGATCAGTTTCTGCTGAATTAAGCCAGTTAACATTTACATTATAGCCTCTTTCGCCAACAGCCCAAGTCCAGTTCACGTTGTACCCTTTAATTTGAATATAATAGTCGCCGGCAGTAGCATTGGGTATAACCCATTTTATATCGCTGGTTTGGTACGAAAGAGCTTTTTCGGTTCTTACATAGGCTTTAAGTCCAGGATTTGGTTCTTCATTCTGGATTCCACTGGCATCAGAGAAATTACCATACGTGTGGTTTAAAACAATATCGGCATATACATCTATTCTTGGTCCATTCGCTGTAGAATGTGCCGAACTAAGGAAACTTGTTAATTCAGCTTTACTACCGTAACGTGTTTCGGTAGAACCTTTTTGGTTATAATAACCTAAATCGTATTGGTCGTATATACCATAGCCAACATCCTCTATCCCCCAATTTCCTTTCGATGGTGGAGGCGACCACAATGAGGTAAAACCTGCTGTTTTTAATTCAGTCATTTTACCCGATAAATTGGTGTACCATGTACCGTTTTTGTTTACTGCATCAGCAGGTACATTCCAATAAAATGCCTGCATCATAACATCGTTTTGTGCAAAAGTGTTACCAATAAAAATGGCCATGAACAATACCGCCATTCCTGCTTTAAATTTCATGTTAAATTTTTTCATTGTTATGTTAGTTTTAGTTAGTAAATGTTAGGTGAAAGTTCGGATAAGTTCCTATAAAAAGCGACTGATTTTAGAAAATAGGTCGAATAGTTAATGGGAATAGTATTCCTATTTTTATTTTAGGACACTCTTTTATATCAACTTTCTTTTTCAATATGTAGATATTTTCGAAGATAGTCGCTTGGCGAATAACTTGTCATTTTTTTAAATGCCAGGTTAAAAGTGGATTTGGAATTGAATCCCACTTCGTGCGCCAATGCCAGGAAAGTATAGTTTTTATATTCATCGGTAGCTACCAGCACAATGAATTCTTTAACCCGGTATTCATTAATAAAATCACGAAAATTCTTTTGATATGCCTCATTAATCACCTTGGATAGAATATGCGGTTTTGTACCAATCATTTCTGAAAGCTCAGTAATATTGAGTTCCGGCTCCTTGAAAGGTTTTCGGGTTATCATAAACTCAATCAACTGGTGATGTAGTTCAAGGTCAGTTAGGCTCGATGGATTACCCTTATCCCTTAATAGTTCAGGATATTTCCATACGTAATAGAACTCGAAATAAATTATGGTTGATATAACAAGATAAACCACATTAAAGTTAGATATCATCCATACTTTATTGTCAATCAACAGGTTAATAAAATTGAGTATGAAGGCCAAAAAGGCAATTGAACTTATTATAAAAACGGTATGCATGAATTGCTGTTCAATAAAACCTTTTTCCTCTCTTTTAAGCTGAAAATCGAGTAGGGAAAATATTGCAATATGATAGATTAAGATCAAAATAATGGCCAAGCCGTAAGTAATTGCATCGCCAACTGAGATATATGGATTCAAATCGCGTATCAAAAACATAAATGCCGATGCGTTGGATAATTTAAAAATTGTAACCAGAAAAATAATGATTGCAGGAAAAAAATGAATTACCCATATAAACCTGGGTTCCTTTTTTTTGAATGACTTTGTAAAAAACCAAAATAAAGGTCCCCACATAAAAAGCAAGAGCTGACTTGACATTCCCAAATATGATTGCCAAATTAAATTTGATTGGTAATAAACCACGCATCCTAAGAGCATTATAATTAGCAAGGAATTGATTAGGATGACCGCTCCCATCCGAATCGGGTCTTTTTTTTCAATCCGAACGAGAACTAGGAACAAGGCCAATCCATAAAAAGCCAGAGCAAAGAAATACAAAACAATATATTTGAAATTTTTAGCACCTCCCAAATCTTGCCAATTGCTAATCCTTATTTCAACTTGGGGTCCATCCTCTGGTGAATAAATGCGATTGGGAAGGTATTCGTTTTTTTTATTGGTTTCCACCTTCATCCAACTTCCGCGTGTGAATTTATACTCAAATTGCTTTTGAAAAATAGGGATTGTAATGGCATATTTACCATTCAACTGTTTGTGCAACCAATAATTACTATTATTTACTTCCCAATTATTGAATGTTCCGCAAATAAAAATGGAATCATCTTCGGGGGTTGAATTTGGCACCGATTCAATAATAAAAGTAATTTGTCCCTTGGCCGAATACTGACTAAGAAAAAAAACTAACACAAAGGCAATGAATAGCTTAGAATACATTCTCCTTATATGGAAACAATGTAATATTTTGTTTTCTTTCAAGGTACAATCTCCCCGATAATTGATAATGAATTTGCTGCTTACAATTAATTAACACCCTTTTTGTTAATCCTAATATTGAAAATGATGATGTACATTGAAGATCATTCATAGTCAATTATCCAAAAATACTAAAGTTAACAATAGGAACAAACGAGTTTGTTCCTGAATTGAATTTAAATTTGGCTTTAAATGAACCAAATTAACTAAATTAAAGAGCAGTTATTCTAAAGAACGATATAGCATTATTGTTACTTCACAATTTGGAGAGTATGCATATTCTAAGGATTATTGAAAACAAAACCTCTCCTGCCAAACAAAGACTTTCAGAACGGTTTGCAGGTTGTCTGTCGAAAGAAAGGACTGAAGAACTTCAAAAAGAACTTACATTAATGTCTTTATAACTTTGTGGTTAAGGAAGGATTCAATTGTGATTCATTTACAATTTCATCAATTATTTCCATTATTTCTTCGTTTTTAACTATTGCCAATCCTAATCGTTCGGATGATATTCCATCCAGCAATTTATAATCATAAATTGGGATTCCATCTTGTAATTGTGCAGAAAAACACTTAAACATAGTTCCTTCCTGTTTTTCTAATTCTTGGCCTATTTCTACAATATGGGTAGAAATAAAAAACATGGATGCTTTAATTTTAATAAATCCACTTGTAATTAATAATGAAGCATCATAAGCATCTCTAACATTGGTACCTCTAAAAAGCTCATCAAATATTACAAAGACCCGCTTTTTTTCTTTTATCATTAATGCGATTTTTTTAACTCTTTTTACTTCACTAAAATAATGACTATAACCTAATTTAATATTATCAGCAATATTTATTATTGAAAATAATCCATTAAACAGAGTGGTTTTCATTGTTTTAGCGGGAACCGGAAACCCAATATGAGAAAGGTACATACACAAACCAACCGATTTTAAAAAAGTGGATTTTCCCGCCATGTTAGCTCCTGTAACAAAACACAAGTTACTACTGCTATCCATCCGAATGGTATTCAAAACGGGATTTTCTAAAAATGGATGAAAAAAACCTTCGATCTCTATTTGGGGGATTGCTGATTCCTTAACTATCGAAAAAGATAACTTATTAGCAATTAATGCTTTGGATACAGATATTAATGCATCCATTTGATAAGTGAGGTTAAGAAGTGTTTTTATCTTTTCCTTTTCCTTTTTTCGTAAAATGCAGTCGTAGCGACCTAATTGGCGAAATGATATTTTTTTGTGATTGAGTTTTGAAAAGGATTTGAGCTCTGAAATACTTTCAAATTCCTCAAAAGCTTGCAAAACCTTTTCGAAAAATTCAGGTATATCTTTTTGGTTTAGTGTTTGGGTAAATAATGAAAAACTTTGGACATAGAGGTTAAAATATTCCAGTCCTCGTGAAATTATATAGTAATCATTGCTTGGCTTTAATTGGTTTTTAAACCAAGAAAATGCCGAATCGACAAAGTTATTGTGCAGTATTTTTGTATTAAGGTTTAAATAGTACTCTATAAAATCCAATCTTTCTTTGTCAAAAACTAATTGGATTTTATGATTGGAAATGAATTTAATAGCAGCAACCCGATTATTTATTTCGGTTAAATTTGATAATGGGTTATCCATTAATTTTTCTAATACATCTTTTCCTCCCTTTGTTTCCGTATGGTTAAAAAGGTCAAAAACCGAAAAATCCTCTTTCGATTGAGCAAATATATTTAAATCAACCTTAGTCTGTTTATCTACTCCAAATGTCATCTTTAAGTTATATCATATTGATTGTTACTCTATTTATCCTTCTTTTTCTTTATCATCTCCATCTGCTTCAAATATTCCTGTGCTTCAACCGCTAATCCAAGTTGTTGACTTGCAAACACCAAATTGGTTAAGGTTTGTACATCAGTAGAATCAATGGCTACCGCTTTTTTGAATGCAGTGTATGCTTCTTTGGTATTTCCTGATATTCCAAAGGCGGTTCCTAAATCTTTGAATGCTTCGGCTTTGGTTGGATCCAGTTTGGTGGCTTGACTTAAATATTGGATGCTTTTGTTTAAATCGCCAAAATATCGACCATATAAAACCCCCAACCGATAATTCACCAAATATCGGGATTGATTCAAAGCATTGGCTTTTAGATAATAGTTGAGTTGAAGCTCTTTATTGCTGCTATTTTGCAACACAATATCCATGTTTTGCCAAGCATTTTCGTTGTTCGGATTCCATTGAATGACATTTAAATAACATTGCACAGATTCTTCTAGGTTTTTTTTATTGTCAAAAAGCACGTTACCTAATAGCAACCAAGCATCCGAATAGGTTGGATGGATTTTAACTGCCTTTCTTAGATAAATTTCGGACAAATTGAACTGTACTTTTTGCTGAGCCGTATCTTTGAGTGTTTTTCCGTATTCCCAAAGTTTTCCACCTGCCGAACAGTTGCTTTTGGCACCGTTTACCGAGGTTTTTACATCAGTAGTAAAAAGGGTTAAATCGTCTTTCCATGCTTGGTTTCTTGCAATGGTTTTATATGTAAAAAATAATAGTAAATAGAGGACAATAATCCATATTGAAGGCTTAACAAACTTGTACGTGTTGTTTTTTTGCACTATTGAAATCAACAAAGCCGAAATAGCAAGGCTCCAAAATAAAGAAGGCATAAAAATAAAGCGCTCATTCATAAAGGTTCCTACCGGAAAGAAGAGATTTGACACCATTAAAAATGAGGCCGCAAAGGCTATGATTGAAAAGGAATAAATGGTTTTGTTTTTCAACCCTTTAAAAGCTATAACTGCAAGAAGTATCAAAAGTACTAGCATCAGCAAAACAAAACCATTGGTAAATCCCACTAATGCAATGTGGTACGGATAATAATCGAAAGTAAACGGGTGGGGGAAAAATAAAAGTTTAAAATAGATGATCCAGGTATAAAATACAGTGGCCAATTTTTGCGAAGCACTGGCATCTAAAAAAGGATTATTCATTAATTCATCGGCAATAGGTGCGGTAAATCCTCCTAAGATTTTTTGCCGAATAATAATAAAAATCAAGGCCGGTACTAATAATAAGGTGGTTATTGAAGCAATTTTTTTAATGGGAACCGATGCGAAAAAATAGAGTGCTAAAGGAATAATAAATACAAAAGCCAGGGAATTCTCCTTTGACATAGCTGCCAGGAATAAAAATGTGATGGCAGCAGGCATCCATACCCAATGTGGTTTTTGCAAGTGTTTTAATACGGCCCAAAAGCTTAGCAACGAAAAGAGAACACTAAAAAGCTCATCGCGCCCTTTAATGTTGGCTATCACTTCGGTGTGAACCGGGTGCAGCATAAAGAGCAGCGCTGCTAACAAGGAAATAATTTTTTGATGGGGGAGTAAGGTTTGGGATAGTAAATTGGAAATAACCCAAAATATGAAGAAAACAATTAGGGCGTAAAAAATGAGATTCAGTAAATGACTGATAGCAGGATTTTCACCAAAGAATTGGTATTCCACTGCAAATGAAACCACTGATAACGGTCTATATCGGCCTCCGGCAACCAGTTTCTTCTCTTTACCAAAAAAACCGGTAAAGGAATCTGTTGTCAATATTTTTGAAATACCCTTAACTCCTTGTTTGGTGAATTCATTCTTGGTAATAACAATGGCATCATCCAATGCATAGTTGTTTTGCAGGGTATTGCCATACAAAATAAAACTACCAATCAGAGCAATAATAAAAATTTTAAAATTGTTGAGATTATTTATTGCCGTACCTATGCTTGCCATTGCTTATTGAATTACATCAATCACTTCAATGTCGAAAATCAAATCGGTGTCGGGTGGAATTTGTGGAGGGGCACCCTGAGAACCATAAGCTAAATTCGATGGTATCAGCAATTGAAATTTACTTCCCTTACGCATCAATTGCAGCCCTTCGTCCCAACCATCAATTACAGAGCCTATTCCCACCGGAAAACGAATGGGTTCTAGGCGTTTAACTGATGAATCAAACAATTTGCCATCGGCAAAATAACCAGAGTAGTGAACGGTAACAATATTTTCAGGTAAAATTAAATTGCCTTCGCCGGAGTCAAAAATTACATATTTTAATCCACTGGATGTTTCTATTATCTGTTTGCCATCACTGTTCCATTTAACAATTGGCTCAGGTGGAATCAAATCAACCATCTCTAAATCAAGAATAATGGGTGAATTTTCAGGCACTAAATTTTTGTATCCTTCGTTACCATAAGCAAGTTTTGGTGGAATATAAAGCTTTATTTTGGTGCCTTTTTTCATAAGAAACAATCCCAAATCCCAACCTTCAATTACTTGCTTTGAACCTACTGTAATTCGTACCGGATCCCCTTTTTTTACCGAGGAATCGAAAATAGTACCATCGGGTAAAAAACCGGTATAGTGAATGTATGCATTGTCGCCAAACTGAGCTAACGAGCCACTGCCAGGCTCAATTAGTACATACTTGAGTTTCTTTTTCCCTTTTTCAATCGTTTTGCCTTCCACTGAAAACGGTTCTATGGGTAATCCTTTATTAACCTGAATTAAGGCAATTTCAAATTTCAATGTTGAGTTAGCTGGAATATTTGGTCTTACTTCGCTGCCATAAGCTAACTGTGGAGGAACTATCAGAATAATTGCTCCACCGGGTTTTATGAGCTGTAGCCCTTCTTCCCACCCTTTAATTAATTGGCCTTGTCCCAAATAAAAATCCATTGGACCTCTATCATTCGAAGAGTCATATACCGAATCGTTTACATATTTTGCATTGTAATGAACCCAAACCCGATCACCATTTTTTGGAAAATCTCCTTTTCCCTGACGGGTAATTAAATATTTTAATCCCGAAGGTGTTGTTTTAAATAGGGAATCATTGGCCCAATTTTGAGAATAGGAAGTTTGAGTTAGTAAAATAAGGGCAATAACTGCAAAACGAATGGTAAGCATTTTTTTTACTTTAATTGTTTTTACTCAACATGCAATAATTCAATTTCGAAAACAAGGGTCGAATTAGGTGGTATGGGTCCAACTGTTTCGGAACCATAAGCCAAATGGGGAGGTATAATTAATTTATATTTTCCACCAACGGTCATTTTTGCTATTCCCTCATCCCAACCTGGTATTACTTCTCCAACTCCAAATCTAAAAGTAAAGGGTTTTTTTCTATCGTACGATGAATCAAATATCTGTCCATCGATAAAATATCCTATATAATTTACGGTAATTTTTTTGCCGGGATTAGGAGTAGCTTCGGCACCTTTTCTTAATTCCATAAAGTATAATCCGCTCATTGTTGGTTCCCCTGTGAAATTAATGCGTGCAAGGAAATCATTCACTTGTTTTTCTTCTTCCCTTTTATCGCTCAATTTTGCAATCTGCCGTTCCTTTTGAAATTCATTGATGGGAGTAATATCAATAAGTTTTACATAAAAATGAAGGTATTCGTTTTCAGTAAAACGCTCGGGCAACATCTGATTTAGGGTTTTAGTATAATAATCATCGGCTTTTATGATAAAAAGAGCACTGTCGCCTTTGTGCATCAGCGTTAACCCATTTTCAATGCTTCCACCGGGATGTGATGGTTTTTTAAGTTGGGTTCTAAACTGCTCTGTTTTTTCAATGGAATTGCCTTTGGAATCGGTATATTCGAATTTAATGGTTATAACATCACCAATAGCAGGCTGTTGATTTTTATTATTTTCAATAAAAAATTTATACTGTAATCCTGATTCATGGGTTTTAAAGGTTGCCTCATTACAGCCCCAAAAAACTATCATCAATAGCAAAGCATAAGACCAGACAATTTTATTAATCATAGGAATTCTTTTTTTTTATTCACAAAACTTATTCGGGCTGAAGCGGATTACCATCGGTTGTTTCATCAAAACTGCGAGTTTCGGCTTTCAACAATTCAACTTCATAAATAACTGAGGTAAAGGGAGGAATAATACCTGTTGAGGAGCCTTTTTCGCCCCACGCTAATTCCGAAGGCAAAATAACTACTGCTTTTTCCCCTTCGCGCATAAGGCCTATGGCTTCTTCCAGACCGGGGATAACTTGCATTTCAGTACCATATACAAATTCAAAAGGTTGATTCCGTTTAATAGTAGAATCAAAGAATTTACCATTTAGGAATTTGCCATCGTAATTTACCAATACTATATCGCCCATATCAACTGGTTTGCCAGTTCCAGGGCGAATGCTGATAAAGTACATGCCACTTTCGGTAGGCACCACATTTATCTTTTTTTCATCGATAAAACGTCCCAAAATCATTTTTTCATATTCTCCAAAGTCTTCAATCCATTTCAAGAATTCAAGCTTATCTTCGGCATATTGCTCTTGGGTGCGAATCTCATCTATTCGCATTTCTATTTTCAATTCATCGCCCGATTTTAAAAACCGGGGTAATTTTGCCTGAAGTGTTTGAGTAAAAAACTTATCAGCATCAATAATAAACGAGGCACTATCGCCTGCTGAAAGCATTAAAAAACATTCATCAATGGAACCTTTAAATTCGGGTTGAGTTAATTGAAAGGTTCTATGGCCTTTAAAAAAAATAGAATCGGTAGTTGTTACATAGCTAATATCGACCGTTACATAGTCAGTAGGAGCGGGGTGCTTCACTTCTTCTCCAATTTTATATAATTTAAAATAGATGCCTGTATTTGTCTTTGAATAACCAGGAAACTTATGGAACCATTGGCATGAGTTAACTATAAAAAGGCCCGCAAGTAGAAGTATAAAGTTTTTCATTGTGTTAAGTTCAATTTAATAATCCGTTAAATTAATCAATTCTGCGTTATATACAATAATTGAACGGGGTGGAATTTTTTTTTCATCACCTAAAAGTCCATAAGCTAAATGCGGTGGCATAATAAAAACTCCCTTTTCTCCAATATGCATTAAAAGTATAGCCTCTTCTAAACCTGATTCAACGCCCCCTTGTCCGATTTTAAATTTCATTTCGCCTAAACTATCCGATGAATAACAAATGGTTCCATCGAGCAATCCAATTTGGTATTTTAAATGGGCTATTTTTCCTGCAGTTGCTTTTTCACTCTGATTCGCATTTTGAATAAAATACCACATTCCGGTTTCCGTAATTTCCATCTGCCAATTATGCCGGGTCACATAATTCTCAATTCGCTGTTGATCCATATCAACGAGTCCTTTATTGGCTTTCACCATTTGTTCTTTGGCTTGGTTCTTTTCATGCAAGGTTAACCTCTTTGGTTTTTGCGAACAGGCTGACAAAAAAAGCAGTATCACTGCAAACGATAAATAAAGGGCTCTATGTTTACTCATTCACTCATTGAATTAACAAATGTTTGTACAAAGGTAAAATGCTTTCAAATTTTTCCATACTTGCTTGAATCGACATTTTACTTTCACCTCCGGCAGCATTTTTGTGTCCACCACCATTAAAATGATCCATTGATACTAAATTGGCGGGAAAATTCCCTTTGGAGCGGAAAGAGCATTTAGTATAGTTATCTTTTTCGATAAAAATAGCTGAAAAAACAATGTTTCGAATCGAAAGTGGATAATTCACAAAACCTTCGGTGTCGCCGGGTTCGTGTTTATAGTCTTCCATATCTTTTTTAGTTAAATAAATGTACGCCGTTTGAAATTCAGGCAATACTATCATTCGCTGGTTTACAGCATAACCCATTAACCTCAGCCGTTGTTCGGAGAAATTATTATACACTTTGTCGGTTAATTCATCTTTATTTACGCCTTTACTTAATAGTTTGCCAACTACTTCATACGTATGGGGTTCCGACGAATTGTAACTAAAAGAACCCGTATCAGTCATAATACCAACAAATAAACAGTCGGCAACAGCTCTTGAAATGTAATCTTCGCCCCGGGTTTTTTGAATAAACTCAAATACCATTTCAGCTGTTGAACTTGATGAAACCCGACTATAAATTAAGTCAGCAATGGGTTCTGGATTGGGATGATGGTCGATTAGTATTTTTGGCGCTTTTTGGGACATCACCTGATTGCCGGCTTCGGATAGCCGACTGGGGTGGTTAAAATCAACCATTACTATCAATTCTGAATTGGCAATGGTTTCTTTTCCTTTCTCTTTATTCTCTTCATAAACCAATATTTCAGCCATGCCGGGCATCCAAAAAAGGTTTGTTGGTAATTGGTTTGGAACTATAAATGTGACCTCTTTTTGCAGACTTTTAAAAAAATGCAACATAGCCAGTCCTGAACCCAAAGCATCCCCATCAGGGTTTTTGTGGGTTAAAATTACTACTTTATTAGCGTTCGATATAGCAGTATTGGCGTTAGTAATAAATTCGTTCGTTATCTTTTCCAATTTTCTTTGTATTTATGGCTGCAAAGATAACGCAACTTGCCATAATAATGACTGACAGTAACGAAAATACTAACCCGCTAAATCAATTTTTCGATAAAAGGAACTTATTAATTGATTCAACTGATACAAAATCAAGCTGGCAACCAAGATGACTAGAATCATGGAAAAAAGATCATATAAACCTGGAAGTAATTGGTTTAAATAACCAGCATAAGCAACTTGAATGAATGAAAACGAACCCATAGTAAACATTGATAAAAGCAATGCAATTGCAATAAAAAGCCAGGAACGGTTACTATATTTTAAATAAACCTTTCGCTGAGCTTCCAAACTATAAATCTGGTCCATTATGGAATTACTTAAATCGGGAAAAAACTTGGGTGCTTCATTTTTTTGAAGCAACGCACGGAATTCCAATTCAGTTAACTCATTGCTATTTGTGTTCATAAAATTGATTTTAATTCATGTTTGAGTTCCAATTGCAAGATAGCTAAAAACTGTTTCCGCGCTCTGAATAACACTACCTTAATGTGATCGGCTTTTAATTCCAATATTTCTTCCATTTGTTTCAGGTTCATATCTTCAATATAAAACAGATGCAGCACCAAAGCTTCACGCGGAGGCATTTGTTTCATGGTTAAGGAAATGAATTTTCGTTGTTCCTCATCTTTCAATTTGCCAATACTTTGATTGATATCAGGTTCATAAACGGTAATACTATCAGCATTATAGGTAGCTTCCAATTTCTTTTTGCGATGGATTTTAATGCTTTCATTCACCACAATCCGAAGGAGCCAAGTTGAAAATGATGAATCGCCCCGGAAACTACTCAGTTTTCGGAAAGCTCTAATGAAAGACTCCTGAACTACATCTTCGGCCTCAGTTTGATTGTGCACAATACTAAAAGCAACGGAGAATGCTTTTTTTTGATACTTTTCAACCAAAAATCGAAAAGAATCTACATCACCCTCCGTTACTCTTTTTATGTATTGATTATCCATAAATAATTATCCGTTCTTTTTTTTTGAAACCAAATAATTGGCTACTAAGACACTTATTCCGCCAAAAAGTAAAATAAAAGCAAAATAGGAAACCACCGGTGGAAACAATTCCAATTTACTAAATATTACGCCAAAAACCAAACCAAGGGCAATGCCTATCAATATCATTCCAAATTTAAAAAATCCATTACCGGTTTCCTTTTTTTTGTAAATCTCTGTTAAGTCAACACCTTTTTCAATTAGTGCCATACGCTCTTTGTTTCGGGCTTTAACATTATAATAAATGGCAAGTACAATGGCTGTGAAAAGCCCTAAATTAATGATAATTCCTGTTAGCATCCCAAAAATAGGAATCATAGTTACTGATGAATCTTCCATTGTTTTTAGTTTTAGTTAAACATTTTAATTTCCCATTGGATATAGCGGCAGGAAAAAAGGTAACAGAAAGTTGGCTTTTTTTTCATTTTTGTATGAATAATCTACTTTTTTCTTAAAGAATCCAGAATAATCTCTATTTTAGTCAAAACAAAAAAATCGAATTATTATGGCTGGAACTTACACTTTTACTATTATTAAACCAGGAGCAGTTGCCAATGAGCATATTGGACCTATTATTAATGTTATTAATTCCAACGGATTTCACATTTCAGCATTGAAGCTAATTAGGCTTAGAACCGCTCAAGCAAGAAAATTTTATGAAGTTCATAAAGAACGGTCTTTTTATAACGATTTGATAGAGTTTATGACTTCAGGTCCTATTGTAGTTGCAATTTTGGAAAAAGAAAATGCGGTAGAAGATTATCGCAAGCTAATTGGCAATACTGACCCCAGCAAAGCAGAGGAAGGTACGATACGTAAACTATTTGCTCAATCGGTTCAAAAAAATGCAGTTCACGGTTCCGACAGTGATGATAATGCCCGGATTGAAAGTGATTTCTTTTTTTCAAAGAGTGAACGGTTCAGCATTTTTGATGAGCGTGATTTTTGATCAAACATCATGTTATAAAACTAAAAAAGCCCCCAGGACTTGAGGGCTTTTTTAATTTTATTCATTCACTTAATTCATGGAAAAAGCTTCAATTCTGAGGCTGAATTCATCATTTATAAACTTATCTTTCAATTCTTTAAATATTGATTTTGAACCATAATTTACATTCCATTGTGTACGGTCAAGAACAAACTCTTCGCTGGTGGCTGAAACATTTCCCTCGGCTACTGTTACTTTGGCTTTAAACGAAATTCCTTTAGTTATACCTTTTATGGTTAAATTACCGTTAATGGTATGCGTATATTCTGGTACATCGTTCAAGGGTTCTATGGAAGATATAACAAACCTTGCTTCGGGGAAAGAGTCAGCATGAAAAAAATCGGCTGATTTTAAATGTCCAACCAATTTAGCATTCATGTCGGCATCGGCTAAATCAAGGTCAATTATTGAATTCATGTCAATAATGAATTCACCACCCACCAATTTTCCATCATTAATAAGGAATTTTCCTCCTTCTTTAATCCGGATAATACCATTGTGTTCTCCACCCGGTTTACGTCCTTTCCAAAATATCTTTGTCTGATGGTTACAGGCTGTTGCATATTGCCCACCTTCGGTTTCCTGTATCTGGTTTTCGACAGTAGCTTCCGTTTTAGCCCCTTTGGGTGACTGGTTGCATGCCGTGGCTATTAATGCCATGAAAGCAAAAGCAAAATAAAAGTTTTTTTTCATTTCAATCGGTTTAATTTATGAATAAGAATTAGTTTCAAATAAATTCAAATAACATCCACAGTATTACAGGACATTAATCAATTTCATTTTGTTGAAACCAATAACGGTCATATTTTGTTTAGATAGGAATTTAGATAAGTATAAAAGGGTTATAAAAGTCAACTATTGAAACCATCAATTGAAGTGTTACATAAAAACAATATCTGTAATTACCTCCGTTTTAGCTTCTTCGTTTAGCCGATTCATGAGTGGCAGCTTTATTAAAGTTAACTCGTGCCGAATGACTGACGAATTTAAAACCACAAACAATTTACGATCCTTAATATATATATCTTTCGTTGCTCTTGATATAGTTCTACCAACCATATTCTCCCAATTGGTGACTAGGCTTACCTCCTTTAGTTTTTGGTTCATTTTCAGGGCTTTTACATATTCCTGAAGAACTTCTTTCAGTGGTTGTGTATTAGACCTCTTCATAAATTCTTTTTAGTTGAGAATTTTCAACATGAAAATGAAAGTATTCCCCTTCAATTTGCCGTAAAACACTACCAATCCGAGCCGGATTGGTATCGGTGATAAAAATTTGTCCAAAATTATTTTGGGCTACTAATTTTATTATTTGCTCCACTCTATTGCTGTCGAGCTTATCAAATACATCGTCGAGTAATAAAATGGGTTTAAAACCACATAACTTGTATATGTATTCAAATTGAGCAAGTTTTAAGGCAACTAAATAGGACTTTTGTTGTCCTTGCGAACCTAATTTTCGGATTGGGTAATCGTCCAGTAAAAGTTCTAACTCATCTTTATGGATTCCCTCCGTAGTGTAGCGAACCAGTTTGTCTTTTTCGCGGGATTCTTTCAGTAACTGCTTAAGATTATTTTCCAGTAATGGGGAGTAATAATTAAGGGCAACTTGCTCGGAGCCGTTGGTAATGTGGCTAAAATATTTTTGAAATACCGATACGATTTCAGATAAAAAAAACTTCCTTTTTTCAAAAATGAGTTGTCCAGTATCGGCTAATTCATCATCGTATAATTCAAGAACTTCTTCATCAATATACCCGGAATTATTCAGTTGTTTTAACAGAAAGTTCCGTTGCATAAGCACTCTATTGTATCGCTGCAATTCATAAAGATATTCCCGGTCAAATTGCGAAATAATACCATCAACAAACCTTCGCCGCTCCTCGCTTCCCCCAATAATAAGGTTGCTGTCGTAAGGCGAAATTAAAACCAGTGGAATTAATCCAATGTGATCGGCTAGCTTATCATATTCTTTTTTATTGCGTTTAAATTTTTTGCGTTTGTTTAATTCAAAACCGCAATAAATCAAATCATTGGAACCATTTATCTGGTAACTTCCATTTATCACAAACAATTGCTGTGTGTGCTTAATGGTTAGTGAATCGTTGGAGGTAAGAAAACTTTTACAAAACGATAAGTAGTAAATAGCATCCAGTATATTAGTTTTGCCAACGCCGTTATTGCCTGTAAAACAATTTATCTTTGAAGAAAACTGCACTTCAAGGTCAGAATAGTTTTTAAAATTTACCAGCGAAAGTCTTTCCAGATACATGGAAACAAAGATAGATAAAATAGGACTGATACAAATTCCGAATAAATAAAAATCCTTCCGGAGGGCTCCGGAAGGATTTTTTACTCCTTATTTAAATACTAGCATTAATAAAACAGAAAACCAATTTTTAGTGAGTTAATTCTAAATAAATCAACTAAATATTCAAATAGATCCCACCGTTTTAATAAATAGTAAATTATTCGCTAGTATTTATGGGAGCGCTCTTCACTTGTTTATCTTTAATTCATTCAAATAATGAAATTTTCATTTTCTCTTTAGTTAAGTTCAAATGTAATAAACAAATGATTTTCACATTGGAGGAATGTGTTTTCGATGGGATTCAATAGGAAATATGGGTCATTTAAAAAGAATCAGAAATTTGATGCAAAATTATCCTAATGCTTCAAACATTTCTAAAAGCTTTTGTTTTTTTCGTTGACTCACTGGAATCTGGGTTTTATCGGAAAGGACAATGAACCCACCCTCTTTTTTATCGAAACGGGAAATGCAACGTATATTTATTAAGTGCGATTGATGAACTCTGAAAAAGCCATAGCCACTCAACATTTCGTCATATTCTTTAAGTCCCTTTGAAATAACAATCCGTTCGCCGGTTTTAAGAAAAAATGAAGTGTAGTTATTATCAGCTTCGCATCGCACTATGTCCTGTATTCCAATCAAATAAATACTATCGCTGGTTTTTAAAACAATTTTTTTATCCTCTTGCTTTTGGTTTCCCAAATTGTGAATAAAAGCATCCATCTTTATTTTATTGTTATCCTTTTCGTCGATAACCCTTTTTATGGCAACAATCAATTCCAATTGGTTTACTGGTTTTAAAATATAATCAAAAGCACTGAATTTAATTGCTTTAATGGCATATTCATGATGGGCGGTTACAAATATGACCTTGAATTGGAAATTTTTTAAAAAACTTAGCACGTCAAAGCCAGTACCATCCGGCAAGTCGATATCTAGAAAAACCAATTCAGGTTTCACCTTATCAATTAATTCAATGGCTTGCTTCACCGATTCAGCCTGACCCACCAAAGTAATTTCAGGATAATAATCCAGCAAAATGCTTTCCAGTGCTTGTCGGGCATAGATTTCATCGTCAACTATTACAGCTCTCATTTTGATAATATATCTTGCAATAAGGTAATTAAGAAACCAAATATAAATATTCTTGAAAGAATTTCATGTTTTAACCTAATTAGTTTGCTTGATGGAAAAGTTTTCTTTTAATATTCGATATCGTTTGGTTCCATAAAATTTCAATAACATATTGCTATAATTAGCGATTCAAAAAACTATTTTATAAGAATATTTCAATAAATGATAAAAAGGACTATTTTTGCCAAGAATTTTAGAAAAATAAAAACAGAAGTATGTCAAAAAATAATGATATTAAACAGGATGCAAACCTTGAGGGATTTGAAAGTGCGTTAACCAAATCGGAACAATTTATTGAAGATAACCAGAAAACATTAACTTTTGTAGTTTTAGGGGTTTTGATTGTAGTTGCTGCATATTTAGCATTCTATAAGTTTTATGCCGAACCAAAAGAAGAAGTGGCTCAATCGTATATGTTTGTTGCAGAACAATATTTCCAAAAAGACTCATTCAACTTAGCATTAAATGGCGATGGCAACTATTTTGGTTTTCTTGACATTATTAATGATTATGGAGTAACTAAATCGGCTAATCTGGCAAAATATTATGCTGGTATTTGCTATTTACATTTAGGTAATTATGATGAGGCTATAACCTATTTAAAGAAATTTAGTTCCGATGATATTATGGTTAGCGCCATTGCACAAGGAGCTATTGGTGATGCTTATTCCGAACAAAATAAATACAGTGAAGCAATTACGTATTATGAGAAAGCGGCCAATGCAACTCCAAATTCATTTACTACACCCATTTACCTAAATAAAGCGGCATTGCTTTACGAAGAAGAAGGTAATTATAATAAAGCCATATCGCTTTATGAGAAAATTAAGACTGATTATGCACAATCGCAAGAAGGCAGGTCAGCAGAAAAATTTATAGCACGTGCAAAATTGGCACTTGAAAAATAAAACTTAAATATACAAACCTTGAAAATACCAACGACGGATGTTTTTGGTATTTTTTTTTAATCTTAATGCAATGGCTACACTATTAAAAAATCTAAGTGACTTCGAATCGAATACCATTACTGACGCTTCTTCAATGAAATTTGGAATTGTAGTGGCTGAATGGAATAAGGAAATTACGGAGTCTTTGTTACAAGGTGCTTACCAAACACTACTGAAATTTGGTGTACTTGAAGATAATATTATTGGAAAAAGTGTTCCAGGATCATTTGAACTAGTGCTTGGGGCACAGTTAATTGCTGAGAATACTGATGTTGATGCAATTATTGTACTTGGTTGTGTAATTCAGGGCGAAACTCCTCATTTTGATTATATATGTCAAGGAGCTACACAAGGCATTATTGAACTGAATATTAAATACAACAAACCTTTTATTTTTGGTATTTTAACTACAAATACCCTTCAACAAGCAAAAGATAGATCAGGGGGAAAACATGGAAACAAAGGAGATGAAGCCGCTTTTTCAGCCATTCAAATGGTGGCTTTGAAGAATAGTTTTTCTAAAAAATAACGCTGAATTAAAGAGCTTACTTACCTTTAGAATTTGAGTAATACTACGCAATATAATTGATTCGAATAATAAAATAAAAAAACCCGCACATAGCGGGTTTTTTTATGAACTATCGTTTGGGTGCCTGAATTCCTCGTTGTTTCGCCATATCTTCAAGGCGTTGTTGCCATTTCGATTTTGGCGCTATTTTTTTGTTGGCTTGTGCCGCCTTAAGTTTAGCAAGAATCTCTTCGTCGTTAACTGCTCTTCGCATCAACCATGTTTGGATAATGGTAATCAACAACGATAGGAAATAGTAATAACTCAATGCTGCTGCATAACTGTTGAACCAGAATAACATCATTACAGGCATCATGTACATCATTAATTTCATGCCTGGAATGTTTTGATTACTCATGCTCATTTGATCGTTGTACATTAAATAAACAACATTCACAATGGTCATAAGCAAACAGAATAGGCTTATGTGGCTACCAAATCCCATAGGAATAGTAAAGGGTAAGTTTATTACGGCATCATAAGTAGAAAGATCATCGGCCCACAAGAAACTCTCCTGACGCAACTCAATTGAATTGGGGAAGAAACGAAACATAGCCAACAAAATGGGCATTTGAAACAACAAAGGTAAACACCCACCTAATGGACTCACGCCAACTTTCTTATAAAGAGCCATGGTTGCTTGTTGTTTTTTCATGGCATCTTCCGACTTTGGAAATTTTTCAGCCAGTTTATCAACCTCAGGCTTTAATGCTTTCATTTTAGCCGTTGATAAATAGGACTTGTAAGTAAATGGGAATAGTACGATTTTAATAATAATGGTTACCAATAGTATAATGATACCATAATTACCAATATATTTTCCCAACCAATTGAATAATGGAATTACTACCCCAACGTTAATCCATCGAATAATATTCGATCCTAAAGTAATTACTTCTTCTAAATCAACATCCAATTTTTTTAAGGTTTTATAATGGTTCGGACCAAAATAAAAACTCATGGGGATTGATTCGGTAGCTTTTCCCTGATAAGGCAATGATATTTCAGATGAAAACTGTTTTAAATACTCCGGATTGGATAATTCTTTCTCAGCCTTTACCGTAGCATTATTGAAAGAATTGTCAGCAATAAGGGTTGCATTAAAAAACTGCTGCTTGTACGAAATCCATTTAATAGGGGTATTCAGGTTTTCTTGAACCTGATCCTTAGTTTCACTCAGTTTATCAACATCGGCTTCGTTAAATTTATAAATTATGGTTGCATTGGTTGACTCCCAACTTTTCCCTTTTTCAAGTGCTGAAATATAACTTTTCCACCCCAATGAAATATCACCAGTATTGGTGGCAATTAATTTTTCCATCCCTGAAAAGTTGATATCAAATTTAATTGCATAGCTATCCGGTGAAATGGTGTAATGGTACTGTATGAACTTACCATCGGCTAATGGAAGGCTAAAAACTAGATCAATTGGTTGATTGTCAACTACAAGATTGCTATCCCCTTTTTCAAGAGTAAAGAATAACTGATTGGTGGTAATACTGCGGTTTTGGGCAAAAAAGTTCAAACCAAATTCTACTGAATCTCCACTAAAAAGCACCAAAGGACTACCATCAAACTTTTTATATTTTTTTAGTTCTACGGAATATATTCTACCCCCTTGATTCAAAAATTGCAACTTAATCAAGTTGTTTTCAACCGTATAGAATTTTCTTTCCCCCTGCGAAAAAGGTGCAAAATCACCCAATAATTGGGTCATTTCATTTTGTATTTCACTGTCTGATTTTTCACCTGATTCTGAAATTACAGGGCTACTTTTCATTTCCTCTTTTAAAGCAATTTCCTTTTGAGACCTATCTCGCTGAGCCATCATTAATGAATCTTGCACTCTTTGCCGATCGGCAATTTCTTGTTGCGTTGGTTTGGTTAAGTAGCTCCAAAGAAACAATACACTAACTATTAAGGCCAAACCTAACCATGAATTTTTATCCATATTAAATAATTTGATTATAAAAATATTCTATTCTAATGTAGCTTTTATAAAACTGATGAACAAAGGATGGGGATTGATAACAGTGCTGCGATATTCCGGATGAAATTGCACACCAACAAACCATTTATGCGAAGGAATCTCAACTATTTCTACCAGGTTGGTTTCAGGATTGATTCCAACCGGAATCATTCCTGCATTTTTAAATTCTTCCAGGTATTTATTATTAAATTCATATCGGTGTCGGTGTCTTTCATGAATCAATTCTTCGCCATAAGCTTCATAAGAAATGCTTTTCTTTGTTAAACGGCATGGATAACTTCCTAACCTCATGGTACCGCCTTTTTCAAGGATGTTTTTTTGTTCTTCCATGATGTCAATTACCGGATAGGGTGTTTTTTCATCCATTTCAGATGAATTGGCTTTTTCCATTCCAAGTACATTGCGGGCAAATTCAATAACAGCACATTGCATACCTAAACAAACTCCAAAAAAAGGAATGTTATTTTCACGGGCATACTTAACAGCTAATATTTTCCCTTCCATACCGCGATGGCCAAATCCGGGAGCTACTAATATCCCTTTCATTGATCCAAGAATTTCCTGAAAATTATTTTTATTAATATTTTCAGAATGTATCCAATGCAAATTTACTTTACAATTATTTACAGCACCTGCATGTACAAATGATTCAGCTATTGATTTGTAGGCATCTTGCAATTCAACATATTTGCCTACTAAGGCAATATCAACATTTTGTTCAGGGTGTTTAAATTTTTTTAAGAAATCATTCCACGATTTTAAATCGGCTTCTTTATTTGTTGGGAGGCCAAATTTCTCTAACACCCTAATGTCAAGCTTTTCTTCCTGCATCTTGATAGGAACCTCATAAATGGTGCAAACATCGATGGATTGTATTACGGCATTGATATTAACATTGCAAAACAAGGCTACTTTTGCCCTTAATTCGTCACTGAGTTCCCTTTCGGTTCTCAAAACAAGAATATCGGGTTGTACTCCGGCCTCGAGCAATGTTTTGACTGAATGTTGTGTTGGTTTAGTTTTTAATTCACCGGATGCCTTTAAATAAGGTACTAAAGTCAAATGTATTACTAAGGCATTGTGACCCAATTCCCATTTAAGTTGCCTAACTGACTCAACATAGGGTAATGATTCAATATCGCCAACCGTTTCCCCAATTTCAGTAATTACAAAATCGTATTTGTATTTTGTTCCAAGGAGTTTAATCCTGCGTTTTATTTCATCGGTAATGTGAGGTATTATCTGCACTGTTTTTCCTAAAAAATCACCCCTTCGTTCTTTTTCGATAACCGATTTGTATATGCTTCCGGTCGTTACATTATTGGCTTGCGAGGTAGGAACATTTAAAAATCGTTCGTAATGTCCTAAATCCAAATCGGTTTCAGCTCCATCGTCAGTAACAAAACATTCGCCATGTTCATAAGGGTTCAACGTCCCCGGATCAACATTAAGGTATGGATCAAGTTTTTGTATGGTAACAGTGTAACCTCTCGATTGCAGTAGTTTAGCTAATGAAGCTGAAATAATTCCTTTACCTAGCGATGAAGTAACTCCGCCGGTTACAAATATATATCTGGTTGTTGACAATTTGTTAGTTTTAAAATTAAACACCGGCACAAAAGTACATTTTTAATTCAATTCTATAAAACCCTTTTTTAATAAAATGCCAACATAATAGGTTATCTTAATTTGCGACTATTCAGAAATGAACTTTTACCCAAATTGAGCGATTTGCCTTTCCAAATCGCTCTACTTAGGTATTAAGAGCAAAATAGTAACAGCAATGCACTGGAGTGCTTTCTCAAATAAGGAATTTGTCTATTTTAAATGCAATCATTTAGAAAGTAAGACTAATGCCAATACTAGGTATAATGGGCAATTGATATACTTTCTTCATGGCTACTCTATCTACATAAAAAATATTAGAGCGGTTGTAAACGTTGGTAACACTTCCAACAATCTGTAGTTCACTCCACTCCGATATGAAAAAGGTTCGTTTTATATTAAAATCCAATCGGTGGTAGGAGGGTAATCTTTCGGAATTAATATCTCCCAGCAAATAGGCTAAGTCGCCGTTAGCTTTGGTATAATCACTTTTTATTCCATCCGATAAGCTGATGTTTTCATAATAACCTTTGGTTGGAGTGAAAGGAAAACCTGAGCCAAAATTCCAACGGGCACTTGCTTCCCAGCTTAAATCATTACCAAAGGTATATGAAGCCATTAAATTTATATTGTGCCGCCTATCGAAATGTGGAACATAGTTGCGCATTTCAATTTCATTCTCTTGACTTAAAAACTCCCCGTTACGATTCACATAACCAAGCGAATAAACGAACCACAGATAAACCTTTTTGTAATCGTATTTTAACAAAAAATCGACTCCATACGCATCCCCTTTTTCAATTATAAATTCTTCTTTCAATAAATCAGGTACGTAAGCATTGCCTGCATCGTCGTTTAAAATCTTGTTCCGGTTTAATTCTGTCATTTGGCTGTTGTACTTGTAATAGCCTTCCATATTAAAATTTAACCGGTGATTGATATCATACTCAAATCCCAAAATTAGATGTTTCGATTTTTGTAAAGATGATGTTACTTCTTCGCCATCAAAGGTTTCTTGTAAATCTTTGGGTCCCGTTAAAAATCCATAAAACAAGTTAACCACATCTTTATCGGAATTAGCAGCAATCAGATTTTGCGAATAAAAACCAGCGGCACCTTTAATTCGCAATTTGTCATTTACTTTATATTTTATTCCTAAACGCGGTTCAAAGCTTAATTCCGATAGCGAAGCATAATACTGAACTCTCAACCCCGGTTCAATAATAAGTTTGCCTAGATTTTTTTTGTACATAACATAAGCTCCAAATTCGGAAGAATTTTCAGCTTGCGAAACCGTAAGGCCAAATGAATTTATGTAATTAAAATCGGTACGGTAACCCAACAATTCCATGCCATAATCTAATTGATCATCCCCTTTAAAATAGGTGAAATTCAATCCCATATTAAATCCACCAATTCCACTTGAACTGGGAGAATCCTCTACCGGTTGCATTTCAATAAAATACTTGGAGTAAGCCACATTTGCAGTTACCAAAACCGAAGAACCTTGAGGCACTAGCACAATGTTGCTGCCTATTCCAACCGATTTCCATTGTAAATCAGCTGCCGACTCATACGAATTTACATAATCGTTAAAGCTAAAGCCAAAAAGGTTCACCTTGCTTCCACTTTGTCCATTGAGTGATAGTTTTCCGTAAGCATCGGTAAAACCAAAAGGGAGCCCGTTTTCATTGGCATAAGAATAGAGCGTTTTCGATGTTTTATCGATGTAAGAGCTTTTTAAAGAACCAACAGCCGTCAAACTCATCCCTTTTTCATCTTTTTGTTTTATTAATGGAGCCTCCAATAAAAGTTTACTTCCAAATGTATCGCCTGAGAATTTGCCAGTGAGTTTTTTCTTATTTCCGTCACGGGTAGTTATGTCCATTACTGATGATATGCGTCCAGAATATTGTGCGTTAAAGCCTCCTGTAAAAATATCGGCATTTCGAATTAAATCGGCATCAAAAACCGAAAACAATCCAATAGAATGAAAAGGATTGTAAATAACCATGCCGTCGAGCAATACTTTATTTTGAATGGGTGAACCTCCCCGAATATACAGTTGCCCTCCTTGATCGCCAGTAAAAACCACTCCGGGTACTACTTGCAAGTATTGTGCTAAATCGGGCTGTGCCCCAACTGATGGAAGCATGCTTAGTTGTTTTGGGCTTACTTTGGTAACAGAGGCGTGAATTTCCTTTTTCATTTCCTGATATTCGGCCGATACTACAAACTCTTCCAATTTAATAGATGATTCTGTTAGATAAAGTTTTTTAGTTTGCAACTGATTGGAACCAATTGTAATAGGTTCCCTTAAGGTATCATATCCAACCGAAGTTATCATGAGTTCATATTTGCCTGCAGGTATTTTTGTGATGCTGAAAAAACCATTTACATCGGTGGATGCACCTATGGTAGTTCCTTTTAAATACACATTGGTAAAAACAATGGGTTCCCCATTTTTAATTTCGTACACAAAACCTCTGATAGTGGATGTTTGGGCGAAGGACAATGAAATAGTAAAAATTAAAAAACCTAAGGTAGCTAGTTTTTTCATTTGAAATTTTTGAAGGAAATGGTAATTGGGGTAATTGAATGAAAAGAACCGGGAATAATACCCGGTTCTGTAAAACATTTTACTCTTGATCCATGGTATCAAGTAAACGAATCTTTTGCTTTAAATCTTCCATATTCTTTTTTGCTAAATCAATTTTCCGGTTAACTTCTAGCAAAAGCGCACTGGAATTTTTCGATTTGGAGAAAAACCCAATGTTATTCTCATATAAAGCAATTTCGTTTTCCATTTCCTTAAGTCGGGTTGCCAGCTTACTCCTTTCAGAATAAATTTTCCCCTTTGACTGTGTGCCAGCCCAATTTTCAACTTTCGAACGATAATTAATTTTATCTCGTTCAGTAACATCAATTTTCAAACTATCAAACTGAGCATTAATTGCATCACGGAATTCCTTTGTAATTTCATCTTTTTTATTGAGTGGCACATGACCAATTTCTGACCACTGCTTTTGAATTTCAATAAGTATTCTTAGGTTTTCTTTGTCTTCGCCGCCTTTTACAAAAGTTTTAACTTTATCAATCAGTTCCAATTTGAGTTTCAAATTTTCTTCCTGACGGGTATCGGCAGTATTATAAAATTCTGATTTTTTATTGAAAAACGAATCACAGGCTGTGCGGAACCGTTTCCATAAAATATCAGAATGTTTTTTAGGTACTGGACCAATTTCTTTCCAACGTTTTTGCAGTTTTACAAAGTCTTCGGTAGTCTTTTTCCATTCCGCGCTATCTTTCAATGCTTCGGCCTGAACACACAAATCTAATTTATATTGTAGGTTGTTTTTTTGAACCTCTTTTGCTTCTTTATAAAAATCGCGTTTGAGTGAAAAAAACTTATCACAACCCGTTTTAAAGCGTTGATAAACCTTATTATTATCTTTTTTAGGGGCAAAGCCAATAGTTCTCCAAAGTTTTTGAATTTCAATAATAGTATGAGCTTTATCTTCCCAAACTTTTGGATTCGAAAAATCAGCAGTCAGTACCTCTTCAATTCTTTCGCAAAGGGCAATTTTTTGTTCTAAGTTTCTAATTTGCTGGTCTTTAATTTCATCAAAATATTCCTGATGTTTTTTATTAATTTGACTGGTAGCATTTTTAAACCTATCCCAAATGTCTTCCTTTTGTTCGCGTGGAACTGGGCCAATTTCTCTCCAATGGTTGTGATAATCCTGAAGCAACTTAAAAGCCTTAGTAACGGAGTCTTCAATTAATAAAGCTTCTGCTTTTTCGCATAACTCCATTTTTAGCTCCATGTTTTTCTTCAAATCCAAATCGCGTAACTCCTTGTTTATCTTAATGTAATCGTAGAATTTTTCCACATGGTGATTGTAGTTTTCCCATAAATTTTTCACTTCACTTTGCGGAACCAAGCCTATATCGCGCCATTTTTGTTGCAAATCGCGGAATTCCTGAAAAGTTCTGTTTATTGATTCTTCGTTGTTAACCAATTCCTTTATTTCGTCAACTATTTGAAGTTTTGCTTTTAAATTAGCTTGTTTTACCTCTTCGCTTTGATGATTTAACTGACTTTTTTGATCCTTATATTTATTATATAACGATTTAAAAGTTTCTTCAGAAGCCTGATCTGCAAAAACAAAATCTTCAATTTTTCCTCCAGCTTCTAAAAAAGCAGCAGTAGCTTCAGCTAATTCAGCTTTATATTTCTTGTAAAAATTAATTTTAATTTCCTCCACTGCATTTCTAATTTCAGCAGCAGTAAAATCGGTAATTAAATCGTGAAGTTTTGCTATCAAAGTAGCCCTATCATAGATGGAATAGTCTTCGGGCATTATTATTTTATGTGATTCTTCTAAGTTAGAATGCTCCTCAATTTCCGGTACATTTTCCGTCAAATCTTCAATTTCAACACTACCCAGTTCAACCTCTTCTAATATAGGTTCTGGTGTTGGATTAACTTTAGCAATCTCTACAGGATTAGCTAGATTGGCACCTTCTTCAGGTTGGTTTTGTTCGTTCGAATAATCTAAATTTTCCATCTTTAATCAATTAAATGATAGTTAGCGGCAATGTATAAAAACATTCCTAGTTTCAACCTACGAAAATATAACTTCTGCTCGAAAAACACTAAGAATATTCATGAATATTTAACGAAAGACCCGTGAATGGCTGCAAAAGTGATTTAAATGGCATTTATAAATGATGGAATCGGTATTAAAACTTGATAATTTGAACCCAAAAGAATCAATTAACACTAAGAATTTGGTTTGTAGGTTACTTGCACTTACTTTTGCAAACACTAAATAATACGAACAAATGCGCATCGATATTTTAACCATTCTGCCGGAACTTATTCAGGGCAGTTTTGAGCATAGCATCATTAAAAGGGCAAAGGATAAAGGGTTGGTTGAAGTTTATTTTCATAATATTCGTGATTACTCTACCGATAAACATAAAAAAGTTGACGATTATGTATTTAGCGGTGGTGCCGGAATGGTAATGACCATACAACCCATTGAGGCCGCCATTGAAGCACTAACAAGTCAACGGAAATACGATGAAATTATTTACACTTCACCCGATGGGGAAACGTTCAATCAACAAATTGCAAACCGGTATTCATCGTTCGAAAACATTATGATTTTGTGCGGACATTATAAAGGTATTGACCAACGAATCCGCGAACATTTAATTACCCGAGAAATATCCATTGGTGATTATGTTTTAACTGGAGGTGAACTGGCTGCCGCTGTTATGGCTGATGCTATAATCCGGCTTATTCCCGGAGTGCTTTCCGATGAAACATCGGCACTGTCCGATTCTTTTCAGGACAATTTACTTTCGCCACCGGTTTATACCCGTCCAGCGGAATACAAAGGATGGAAAGTGCCTGAAATATTGCTTTCAGGGAACACAAAACTTATTGACAATTGGTTGCATGAACAGTCGCTGGAACGGACAAAGAGGCTTCGCCCTGACTTGCTGCAAGGAAGTTAGAAGATGGAAGTCAGAAGTCAGAAGTGAGACAAAAAAAACAATCTACAGAATTACAAATCAATGTCGTTTAGTTAAGAAATATTCACCCCTATAATCCCCTCAAGGGGATACCTCCTCCGTGGGAGCAGTGCTAGTCCTTCTTTGAGGGAGGTGCCCGAAGGGCGGAGGGTGAAAACGTTAACTAAACGACATTGAATTACAAATGATTAAATTGATATTATAATTATACTCCTGCGATTACAATCGTTGAATTACAAAAATCGATAAACTAATAAAAGATTGATTAGCGCAGAATTTTCCGCACAAAAGCCACTGTAAAGTACGACATGAGAAATACACCGGTAAATCCTTCTAAAAGTGAAAGCACCCGCACAATACCCATAGGATAAAAATCGCCATAACCAATGGTGAAAAAGGTGACCCCTGAAAAAAAGAAGCTCCTACCTACCATTCCAATAGCATTGTGTTCGCCTCCAAGCCCTGAAGTTATTCCTCCGAATCCTAATGAAAGAACCAGTACATACAATAAACTAAAAAAAGTATAGGTTGCAGCCATTGAAATCATTACCCGGGCAGGATTGGTAGCATATAATCCGGCATAATCGAATACCAGTTTTTTGAATGCATACGCCGGATATTTTAAAACATTTATTACTATCGATTTATTTTTATTTGCTGAAAAGTTAGATAACAATTCATAGCGTTTAAACCATACATAAGAATCATCTTCGTCGGAATATTGGCCTGCTTTGTTAAAACTTTCTTTGAGAATCCGGAACTGTTCTGCTTTTTCCTCCAATGTGGTTTTGTGTTGATTTTTAATCAATTGCAATACATGGTTGTTTTTCCAATCAACGTAAATAATACCCAAGAGTCTCATTCCGGAAATGTTAAGTATATGAAGTAACACTTCGTTCTGATAAGGTTTTAGGTCAATTATATCGCGAACCACCGTATCGCTTAAGTCTATTTCATGACATTGCTTTACCCGTAAATCAACATATTGGTTCAAATGGCATCCTTTAAGCACTAAAGTATGGAACTTGCCATTAAAAAAGCTGACTTCGCTATCACCCAAAATAGCTTTTTCCATATTTAGTTCCGTATTCTCGAACTCGGCCAATTCAAATATCAAATGGCCTGTCCCAAATGCAGTTTTTTTAAACGTTACTCTTCCATCAGCAGCTGAGCCCTCAAAGTTTACCTCTCCATTGCCAAATACCGCCCGGTTAAAATTTACTTTACCGGAGCCAAACTCAACGGTTTTAAAATCAGTTAACCCATTTCCAAACTCTGTTCGTTCGAATGAAATGTCACCATCGCCAAATTTGGCAAAATGGAAATCGGCTTTTCCATCACCAAAACGGGCTACTTTAAACGAAACATCGCCGTGATTAAAATTGCTGTTAATAAACGACACTTCACCACCACCAAACTCGGTATTTATAAAATTCAGTTCCCCCTGTCCGAAATCGGCATACTGAAAATCTTTAATACCATCGCTAAAAATGGCATTTTTGAATGACTTTAGACCACTTCCGAACTGGGTATTTGAAAAATCAACCTTTTTGCTTTTAACTAATGCATAACTAAAGTCGAATTTTCCATCCCCAAAAATGTTATGTTTAAAAGTTAAATCACCGGAGGCAAAGCAGCATTCTGTAAATTCCACATCGCCATCGGCAATTTTCAAAAAAGAGAAATCAATTTCAAATTCCGATGCCAACAAAGAATTTTTGGCCGATAATTTCTTAATCTCTACATAATCGGTTTTAGGAATTAACCGTGTTCTACGGTAGGCAGTAGCCGAAAAATTGTGGATATAGGCGTAATCCAGATTCACTTCGCCGGTATCGTCTAACAGCTCATAAACCTTACTGATTGGCAAATAACCGTAATCGGTGGCAAACAGATACCGTCCGTGTTGGTCGAAAAACGATACCACCGCTGTAGATGGATAGCTGATGTTGCCTTCGGCATAAAAAGCCTTGTCAATAATTTTAACCTGTATGGTATCGAAATTGGGGTTAATCATTTTTTTTGTTTTGAGGATCTAAGTATAACTAACTTTTACCTTTCAAATTTTTATATTTTCAAATATACAAAGTTACATTAAACGAAATAAATTATTTTCTCAAATTAATGAATTAGTGGAATATATCATATCTTTTATCTTTATTATCTTACTTGCATATATTGGTTAAATGAAAGAATTATTTAGTCATCCTGAAAACATTATTTTACTAAATGATGAAAATCTGTTCTAAAAACTTCCCATTCTAAAAACCTTTTTAATACAACCTTGTTTAACCTGTATTAATAAATTAAAACTTAAAAAAATGGCTTTTGAATTACCAAAATTACCTTACGAGCTCAACGCATTAGAGCCACACATAAGCAAACAGACTTTAGAATTCCATTATGGAAAACATCATCAGGCTTATGTTACTAACTTAAACAACCTTGTACCAGGAACTAAGTTTGAAAATGCCAGTTTGGAAACCATTGTAAAAGAAGCCGATGGCGGCATATTCAACAACGGCGCTCAAGTATGGAACCATACATTTTACTTTATGCAGTTTTCCAACCATGGGGCAAAAACTCCTCAAGGAAAGTTGGCTGCTGCCATTAACGCAAAATTTGGAACGTTCGATGATTTTAAAGAAGAATTTACCAAAGCGGGAGCTACCTTGTTTGGAGCCGGTTGGGCTTGGCTTTCGAAAGATGCAGCAGGCAACCTGATAATTACCCAGGAAAGCAATGCCGGCAATCCTTTACGAAGTGGATTAACCCCGGTTATGACCTGCGATGTTTGGGAACATGCCTACTATTTGGATACCCAAAACAAACGTCCCGATTATCTAAAAAATTTCTGGGAAATACTCGATTGGAATAAAATTGGGGAGCGGTTCTAGTTTTTAGAATTGAACCAGTAATTATAAAAAACTGACAATCTGTTTCGAAGCAAATTGTCAGTTTTTTTATTTCATAACCCACATTGCAACTTTCCACCCGGTTACCTTTCCACCTTGCTGCCTTGCTACCTTGTTACCCTGCAACCTTTCCAGCATTCCACCTTTCCATTTAAAATAATAAGCAATTATAGCTTTATTGCTTTCATCGAATTGGCGTTAATTACTACTTCTAATTTTAATACTGTTTATTACCTTCCACAAATCATTTTATAGGGACAATACTCACAATTCTTCACATCTTCGGTTTGAGTAAAAGGAGCCGTATCATCAAAAATCTCTGCAAGCAACGATTTGAACCCGTCGATAAATTCCGGTTCAATGGTTTTAAAGTTTCCGGATGCAAATGGGAGGTATTTGGCCGACTTTACGGCAAATGAATTTCCTTCATCAAAAAAATTACCTACCTGATAAACCATAGGCCAAATAGCTTGTTCCTGAGGATAATGATAAGCTACCATTGTACTGTAAGCAAAAGTTTGAAAAACTGCTTTGGTATTCGTTCCTTTTTTACGACTGAATAAATCCTGAATAGCATCGAAGTTTAATTTGTCATTCCCGGTTTTGTAATCTATTATACGAATTCCATTTTGGGTTCTATCTATCCGGTCAATATATCCAGCAACTATTGTTTGCATAGATTGGCCATTCACCTCAAATGACAGTGGCATTTGAATTTTCATTTCAAGTCCAACTAAAGAGAAAGGAGTATTTTTTTTATCAATTCGAATCAACTGGTGCAGATATTTTTGGATAACGTCGAACACTATATTATTTTTACCGTTTATTTCGAACACACGCTTGGAATTTTTACCAAGCAACACTTCTTTAAATGATTCTTTTATCCAGTTATCTAATAAAACGGTGTTTTTTTCAATTTGATTCAACGCTTGTTCCGTGACTAATTGATTGTCCTTAAAAAAATGGTTGTAAAATTTCTCTGACACTAAATGAAAAATTGAACCAAATAACCGGGCGTCAATTTGTTCTTCAATTTCGTCGGGTTCTTTTATGCCAACAATTGACTTAAAGTAAAACCGTAATGGGCAGCCCAAGTATGTTGACAGCGCGCTGGGCGACAATATTTTAATTGGTTCGTTCCCCAAATATTGGTTCAAAAGTTTTGCAACGGCTCCTTCTTTTTTAATTTCAATGGATTGATTGGTAATTACTTCAACGGTTTGATTTACATTAATTGAATTGGTTTTAAAGTTCCCATCGTAAAGTAATTGATGGATATACCGGCTTTTTTCACCACTAACCATACCACCAACTCCTGAGTTATAAATCAACCATACTTTTTTTGGACGTTGCAATAGCCGATAAAAATAATAGGCATACATAGCATCGTGGAGTTCACGTGTAGGCAAGCCAAACCCACGGCGCAAACTATATGGAATGAATGATGGGGAATGAGCGGAAATAGGCAAAATCCCTTCGTTTACCGAAAGGATTATCACTTCATCGAAATCGAGATTCCGGGTTTCCAAAAATCCCATAACCTGAAGCCCACTTATGGGTTCTCCCTCAAAAGGTATTCGTATTTGTTGTAATACACTTCTAATTAATCTAAAATAGGTGGGTAAAAGCATGTTGAGTTTATTCTTTTCTATTTGACTGGTTAGTTGGTTAATTTTGAGCAGGCTTTTATAAAAGAATTCCTTTTCCATTAACAGTCGGTTATCAGCATCCAATTTCCAACAGGTTGTACTTAAATTTTGAAATATGTTTTTTATATAAAGTGGAAATAAAACAATCGAATCAACGGCACAAAATACGGATTTAACTAATTCGGAACCGGTTAGTTCTGTATCGGGTACTTGGATTAAATTATTCGTCCGGATAGATTCAATTAAGGAGTTAATTAATAGAGAATCAGAATTTTGTATGAATGGGTGTTGCAGTAGGGTTATTACATTTTTGAAATAAAACGATACCTTTCCTTCTTTTGATTTTTTAGTATTTAACTGCAGTTGAATCAGCGATTGAATGAAACTACCCGCTGAGGAATCGGATAGTGGAAAACCCATAGTAATATTGAGCTGATTAATGTTTTCAGGGATGCTGTTGAGGGTAGGAAACAGCAAATTTTCTTCGGCCAGTACAAGTGCTGTGTTTGAGTAATCGGAATTATTCATGGCACCCAGTATTTGAGCTGCTTTAAATACTTGCCCTGTATCTGTTGGAACTGAAATAACAGTTATTTCTTTTTCCTGATTTATTAGTGTTGATGGTAACTTAAAATCGGGTTCCGGCAGAAACTTCTTTATATACTTTCGTTGAAAAAATCCTGCTTCAAAGGTTGTGTTTTTAATATAATACTCATCATAATCCCAAAAAAAGCCAGCCATTCCCCGGTCTTTTAAAACCGAAAATATTTTTTCCTCACAAGGTGTAATGGCGTTAAAGCCGGCAAAATAAACTTTTTTAAAAGGAAAGGAATTGGCATTGGCATTCTGAATAGTTTGCAACGCATCGCGATAAATCATGCCTTCATATCCTACCTTGTTGGTATTTAACAGCAATTGGAATCTAGTATAAACCGGTAATAGCACTTCCCAAATTTCCAGGAATTTGTCTTTTAATACCGATTGCTGCAATTGGCTGAAGTTTTTAAAAAATCGTTGAATAACGGCCAGTTGCTCATCGGTAAGAAAGTCGGTTTTATCTTCAATACTTCTGAAGTCTTTTACATTGGTAAAAACTAAATCGGGATTTACAAGGTATTTATCCACATCGTTAAAATCGTTGAGCATCATTTCAGCCCAAAAATAAAAGTCGTCAAACGATTCTTTTGAACCCGATTTTTGCTGGTGCGAAATATATAAATCGGCCATAAGTTCAATAGGCTCCGCCAATCGTAAGGCGGAATAATCGCATAAAAACTCATTAATGGTTTTAATTTTTGGTAGCCATACCGGGTGTGTTTCCTTTGATTCCAAAACTATTTTTTTATAGTGATGCAGGAAAAAAACGCCGGATCGCCTGTTGGGAAAAACAATTAGTGTTTCGTGTGGAAGGCTTTCCGATTTACTGTAAATCCAATGGGCTAAATTATAGAGAAAACTATTCATGAATTCCAAAGATTGCTAATTTAGAAGCATCAAATTTAAACCTAATTACCAATGAGATGTTATTAGTGCAGTTTTTTATGCATCCAAGGTAGTAAATAATTGAGTATTTCGATTAATTCAGGGTGTTTTGACAGGGAAATCGCTTTTAAAAACCCGCCGTGGCGGGTTTAACATGAATAGCCCCGGCTTTCAAGCCGGGGAATATGGATTTGCGGTATAAAATCGGCGCAAGCACTAACTTTTAATTGAAAATATGCGGAATCCATGCGCCGAAAAATGGGAAATTCAATATTGAAATTCTTAAAAACGATTTCCCTGGGTGTTTTGAGAGGATATAAACTTAGTAATAAATACACAAATGTTTTAACTTAAGTTACTTGTGGACTCATATAGCATTTTAATATTTGTAATTATTACTGTTTAACCTTTAAAAAAAATGTTTAACATTGTTGATTAAATGAGAGAAGAAAATTATACAATAAATGACCTTGAAAAGCTTACCGGAATAAAGGCTCACACAATCCGTATTTGGGAAAAACGATACGGACTTTTATTTCCACAACGAACCACAACTAACATTCGTTACTATACTTCAAACGATTTAAAGAAACTATTGAACATTTCCATTTTAAATAAAAATGGGGTGAAAATATCACGGATTGCTGAGTTGAAAGAAACAGTGATTAGTGAAAAAGTAATTGAATATACCACTCGGAGCAGTGATGTTGAAGATCAAATTCAGGCGCTCACCATGGCTATGTTTCATTTGAACCAGCAGAAGTTCGAAAAACTACTTACCGTTTCCTATATTAATCGGGGATTTGAAAACACGTATTCTGAAATTATTGTACCTTTTCTCTTAAAGATTGGATTTTTATGGCAAGCCGGCACTATTAGTCCTGCTCAGGAGCATTTTGCAACTAATATTATCAAAACCAAAATTATTGTAGCTATTGAGGCTATTATTACTTCGCATAATGAAAAAAGCAAAAAATTCCTGCTTTTTCTGCCCGAAGGAGAGCAACATGAAATAAGCTTATTATTTGCCTACTATTTATTAAAGAAAAAAAATCAACAAGTAACGTATTTAGGTTCCTCCGTACCGCTGTACTGCTTAAAGGAAAACAATACCTTCCATCAGGCTGATATATTAGTTATCTCGTTTACCAGTGCACTTTCGTTGTCTCGGATGAGAGAATACCTGAATGAAATAGCAACCCATTTTGTTGATCAATCCATAGTTTTAATGGGACCACAAATTGAAGTATTAAACAGTGATTTGCCTAATAATGTGAGCCTAATTCGATCGGTTGAGGATTTTTATAAATTTATTGTTGGATAGTAAAAAAGCTAGTTCATACGATTCCATCTTCCCATCTTCCCAATATTATTACCCTGTTACCTTGATACCCCCGAAGCATGTTCGGGGCAGGCTCTGCGACCTTTCCACCTTTCCCACCTTCCCAGTGTAAATATTAGCATAGTTTCAAAAACAGTATTCTGATAAAATTACTCCATAAGTTTTAGATTGCTTTTTAACCAATCGGATAAATTGGTTTGAATCAAGGAATGTTAAACAAAATTTGAAAATAACAAATTGTTTATCAATAAAATATGTTGATTCTCTTTCAATTCGTTAAACAAAAAGGTGTAAAAAGCATCAATTTTATCAAAAAAATAGGAGTGGGTTTGTTCAAAATATAATTCAAAAAATGCGAAACGTTAATAAGTTTTATTTCATAATGTAATTTAGAATGAACAATCTAAAAATAGTCAAATGAATTGAATATCAATTATATATATTGTTTTGTAATTTATAATGAATCTAATTTAACAACAAATTAACAATTTCTTATTTTGATATCTGTTTAATTAATACCTATATTTGCTTAAACATATTTGTTAATGCATTATATTTAATACATTAAACAAAATAACAATCTAAAACTCTAACATTATGACTGCAATTGATTTTACCAATAAATTGTTGAGCATTGAGAACAAATTGAAATATTTTGCTTACAGCTTGACATCCAATTCTGAAGAGGCAAAAGACTTACTTCAGGAAACAATTTTAAAAGCCTTGACCAATAGAGATAAATTTACGGATCCTAGGAATTTTAATTCATGGGCTTACACCATTATGAAAAACACTTTCATAAATAATTATCGTCGGAATGTTAAATCGAATACCATATTTAACAAAACTGGTAATAACGAAAATGTTCCACACAAACAAGAAGCTGTTTCTCCTGAATCGGAACATGCTTATAAGGAAATACAAAAAAAGGTAAATAATTTGCAAGATGATTTCAGGATTCCTTTTCAAATGTTTACCGATGGATTCAAATACAAAGAAATAGCAGAAAAATTGGATATACCTATTGGCACTGTTAAAAGCAAAATATTTTTTGCAAGGCAAAAGCTTATGAGTACGTTGCCCGAATACAAAAGCGAATACAGATAATTTATTAGTTTACAATTTGAAAAACCCAGGTAAAATCTGGGTTTTTTTGTTTACAATGTTTTATAACACGGTATATTGCTAAAATATATATTGATGATATAGTAAAATGATGGCTATAACCTCTTGCATTATAAGGGTTTGTTAATATCTTTAGTGGCTGAGTTACCATAACTGTTAATTCAAACAAACCATAAAGTAAAACTGTTATTTTACTATAAAATAAATGCAATACACGAATGGATAACTACGATTTCCTGAACAATTTTTCAGCGGAAGCACTGGATGAATTATATAAAAAATACAAAGAAACCCCAGAAGCTTTGGATGCACAATGGATGTATTTTTTTAAAGGTTTTGAGCTTGCTAAAGAGCATTTTACAACTGATGAAGTGCAAAATAATCCGCAAACCTCAAAAGAATTTAGTGTTCTAAATTTGATACTAGCCTATCGCCAACGAGGGCACTTATTCACAAAAACTAATCCGGTAAGAGAACGGCGAAAATATTTTCCAACGTTATCTCTTGATCATTTTGGGTTAACCAACGATGATTTGCCAACAAAATTTACTGCCGGTGAAAATATTGGTATAGGTAATAGTTCCTTGAGCCAGATTGTTTCACATCTTGAAAACACCTATTGTCAATCGATTGGTGTTGAATACCTTTATATTCGGAACCCAATTGAAGTTGAATGGATACGGTCGAAAATGGAATCCTGTCAAAACACCCCCATTTTCGATGCATCTGAAAAAAAGCATATTTTTCATCATTTAGTTACTGCAGTGGGTTTTGAAAAGTTTATTCACAAAAAATTCATTGGTCAGAAAAGGTTTTCTTTGGAAGGAACTGAAACGTTAATTCCATCGTTGGATGCTATTATAGAGCATGGTTCTCAATTGGGAATTAGTGAATTTGTTTTGGGTATGTCGCACCGGGGGAGGTTAAATGTTTTAGCAAACATTATGAAAAAGCCTTATGAGATTCTATTTCGGGAGTTTACTGGCAAATCATACATCGATTCCATTTCATTAGGCGATGTAAAATATCATTTAGGTTATGGGAATACCGTTACTACTGATAGCGGAAAAAAAGTGCGATTAAACCTTGCACCAAACCCTTCGCATTTAGAAACAGTGGGTCCCATTATTCAAGGAATTGCTCATGCTAAGATTAAAAGTAAGTATAAAAATGATTCCAATAAATTAGCCCCAATAATTATTCATGGTGATGCTGCCATAGCGGGTCAAGGTGTGGTGTACGAGGTAATTCAAATGTCGGAACTTTCGGGCTATCAAACGGGTGGAACTATACATTTAGTTATAAATAATCAAGTTGGATTTACTACCAATTATTTGGAAGCAAGAACAAGTACCTATTGTACCGATGTGGCCAAAGTTACCCGTTGTCCGGTGTTTCATGTAAATGGCGATGATGTGGAGGCAATGATTTATACGGTTAAACTTGCCGTAGAATATCGGCAGCAATTTCATAAAGATGTTTTTATTGATATTCTTTCGTATCGGAAATATGGGCATAACGAAGGGGATGAGCCTCGCTATACACAACCCGTTTTATATAATGCAATAGCTTCGCATCCAAATCCAAGAGATATTTATGCCCAAAAGTTGGCTGAAGAAGCAGTATTAACTAAAGAAGAAATTGTTAAGGAAGAGGCTGTTTTTGATCAATCCTTAGAGGAAAAGTTACTTATTGCTCAACGTGATTCAAAAGTTGCCATAAAACAATTTTTAGTTGAGGATTGGATGGATTTTAGACATGCTGAGGCCATTGATTTTCAGAAAAGTATCTCCACATCGGTTCCTTTTAAAAAGCTTCTTGAATTAGCAGAAAAAATGAATCAATTACCCAGTAAGGATACTTTTTTTAATAAAATTGTAAAATTATTCGACGAGCGAAATCAAATGATTAAGGAAGATAGGTTGGATTGGGCGATGGGAGAATTGTTGGCTTATGCCACTCTGATTGATCAAGGAATTCCCGTTCGCATTAGTGGACAAGATTCACAGCGAGGTACTTTTTCGCATCGACATGCCGTATTAACAAAAGAAAACACCTCTGAGAAATACACTCCGCTCAAAAATTTGTCGAAAAAACAGGCTGACTTTGATATTTATAATTCCCCTCTAAATGAGTATGGGGTGCTGGGATTTGAGTACGGCTATTCCATGGCCGCTCCCAAGAGCCTGAATATTTGGGAGGCTCAATTTGGTGATTTTCACAATGTAGCACAAGTTATTATCGATCAGTATATTTCATCAGCAGAAGAGAAGTGGGGAATTATGAATGGTTTGGTTTTGATGCTGCCGCATGGTTATGAAGGTCAAGGGCCGGAACATTCGAGTGCTCGAATAGAACGATTTTTAACACTGAGTGCCCGTAATAACATGCAATTGTTGAATTGTACAACTCCAGCCAACTTATTTCATGCATTACGTCAACAGGTTTTACGCGATTTCAGAACACCCATGATAATTTTTACTCCTAAAAGTCTATTGCGCCATCCTCAAGCTGTTTCATCGGTTAAGGATTTTGCTGAGGGAACTTTTCAACGAGTAATTGATGATACCGATACTATTCCTGAAAAAGTAACCCGAATTGTTCTTTGTACGGGCAAATTGTATTACGATCTCTTGAAGGAAAAAAATAACTTAGGTGTTAAGGATATTGCTTTAATAAGAATAGAACAAATTTATCCGCTTCCGGTTAACGAAATTGAAAGCCTGCTTTCAAAATACCATCAAAGCCAAAAGATATTATGGGCTCAGGAAGAACCGATGAACATGGGTGCTTGGTACTTTATTAGAAATGAATTAGCTCCGTTGCCCATTGAAGGCGTATTTCGGACAGCCAGTGGAAGCCCTGCCGTTGGTCTTCATGAGTTACACCAAAAGGAGCAGGAGGAGATTGTTGGGAAAATTTTCAAGAAATGCACCTGTGAATTGCAAAATCCTTATTGCGGGTTGCAATGCAAAACCGGAAAAGAGAGAATACCCATTCTACAACAACATATCTATTTTAAATTGGAACAATAATGAAAATTGAAATAAAAATACCCAGTCCGGGAGAATCCATCACCGAAGTTCAACTTTCGAGTTGGTTTGTTGCAAATGGCGATTTTGTGGAGCGAAATCAGGAGATTGCTGAACTGGAATCAGATAAAGCAACGTTAACCCTTACTGCATCCGACACAGGGTCAATTGCCATTTTAGTGCAAGCTGGTGAAACCGTTTCAGTTGGTTCTATTGCCTGCACTATTGATGTGAATGCGGTAGGTGTAAGTAAAAAACCAGAACAAAAAAAGGTTGATACTGAAAAAACATCCAATGAATCGAGTGGGGTAGAGGTTAGCCTTTTACAAAGCAAAGATAAAGTGGCTGAACAGTCAATTAAAATAACCCCTGTAGCAAAAGAGATGCTTAAGGAAAAAGGAGTTTCGATGGAAGAACTACTTACTAAAATGCAGCGAATTGGTTCAAAAGAAGTAGAATTCATTTTAAATTATCAAGACTCGCCACAAAGCAATTCCGGTGCATTGAAACAGGAACGCACCGAAGAACGGGTTAAAATGTCTCCTCTTCGTAAAAAACTCAGTCAACGATTGGTGCAGGTGAAAAATCAAACAGCCATGCTTACCACTTTTAACGAAGTGAATATGACGGAGGTAATGAGGCTGCGTAATACTTATAAAGAGGAGTTTCAGCAAAAATTTGGAGCAAAGCTGGGCTTTATGTCATTTTTTACCCGAGCAGCAGCTATTGCTTTACAACTGCATCCAAGTATTAACTCAATGATAGATGGGGAGGAAATTATTCATTTCACTTATAGCGATATCGGAATTGCTGTTCAAACCCCAAAAGGACTGATGGTTCCAGTTATACGGGATTGCGATAAACTAACTTTGGCACAAACAGAATTGGAGATTGCCCGCATGGCTCAAAAAGCTCGCGATGCAAAAATTTCGTTGGATGAAATGAGCGGAGGAACTTTTACCATCACCAATGGGGGAGTTTTTGGTTCCTTGCTTTCAACTCCTATCATTAATCCTCCGCAAGCTGGTATTTTGGGAATGCACGCTATTAATGATCGTCCGGTTGCAGAAAATGGGCAGGTTGTTATCCGGCCCATGATGTATATTGCCCTATCTTATGATCATCGGTTGGTTGATGGAAAGGATTCCGTTGGGTTTTTAGTAAAAATAAAGGAGCTTATTGAAAATCCTGAACGAATGCTGTTTGATGGGGTTGATGCTGGGAAAAAACTGATTTTAGGTTAGCAATCAATTATTTATTGTTTGGCAATGGAAACCTAGTTTTATTATTTGAAACTTTGGTGATATATTGATAAACCATCCCAGTTATAACAGTCAAATTCGGATAATTAATTTTTTCAGCTATATCGCTGGATGTATGATAGTCGTAGTGAAGACCGGTAAAGAAAACGGCGATGGGTATTTTTTTCGATAAAAAACTATAATGATCGGAACCATATTTAAAAGTTAGTTTTTCATCAAATCCCGGGTTTTTAGATACCATAAACCCTGAAGGAAGGTCAAGTCCTTTTTTTCCTAATTTAAAATACTTCCGACTTTGGTTTCCGGCGGTTAATAAATATACAAAATTCTTATTCATTTCGTGACGTTCATCCCACCGTCCAATCATATCCATATTAATATTCAGCACTACCTGAGTTAAAGGAAATGGGGGTTGACCAACAAATGCTTTGGAGCCCAGTAATCCCATTTCTTCGCCCGAAAATGCCAAAAATAAAATATTGCGTTCCGGGATTCTTCCCTGCTGAGCATCCAACGCAATAAGCCGGGCATTTTCAATGAGTGCGGCAGTGCCAGAAGCATTATCATCGGCTCCATGATATAACTGACCATAATCTTCACCTAAATGATCGTAGTGAGCTGAAAGGATTATGGTTTGCGTAGTATCTTTTCCTTTTACAAAACCACCTACATTTTCAACTGCTGCAATATCTAATGAATCGGAATAACTAATAAAAATCTCTAATTCGGGTTGTGGAAAAGCGGCTAATAACTGGCCTTTTTGTTTTTTGTTTTCTTTAGCTAACGTTTCTAATTCAACATCGGTTTTATTAAAAACATTACGCATTATATCCGGGAAACAGTAAAAAATATTCAGGGAATCGCCGGTTGGAGGTTGAACCCAAGGTTCTGTTTTTTTTATCGATTTAAGTTTTTCAAAATCAGCAGGTAACGCATAATCATACATTTGGTAATCAACACTCCATGCATTTTCTACCAGTACATTTTTTTTGGTAAAAAGCACAAAGAAATTGATGATACCGTATTTTTCCTGAATATTTTTAATAGTCTGATAGGCTTCGTGTGGCTGATTTGCAATGAATGCTATGGCTTTGCCCTTCAATTGAAGATTTTCTAATTCTTGTTCAGACCCAAAACCTGCAAAAACTAATTTATTAAAAAGCGTATCGTTTTGTTGGTAGTTCGATACCATATATAAATGCCAGGACCAAAACAGGATATTTTCCTGGCAAGTTACCACTGCATAATTTTTATGCTTCCTTATTAACTGGTAGGGATAAGAATAGGATTCGCCTGATACGGGCTCTAAACCATAAGCTTGAAATCGATTCTTAATGTAATCAGCAGCCAACTTACCACCATCTTCGCATGTTTTTCTTCCTTTAAGTTCATCACTAGCCAAATAATAAATATGATGGCGCAAGCTATCTATTGATGGTATTAATTGCTGAGATTTTACAATGCTTATAAAAAAAATGCAGATAAAAACAATCTAAATCTTAATCCCATAACTTAATCACTAAGGTGTATCAGTATTAAAAAGCCAAAACAAGTATTTAGTGCTTCTTAGAAAACTACAAAATTCAAAAAAAACAAAAAACAAAACTCAGTTTGAACAATTATAACTTTTTAATAATTAGTGTTTTAATATTGTCCATAATTTGAGTTTTGGTTCTTTTTTGATTTTTGGAGTTTTCTTATTGACACTATTTAGGTGGTGTTTATAAGCTTAAAGGTATGGAAATTCTTCTAGCCACAATTATTCGAGAATCTTTTTATCAACTATACTTCTTAATTAGAGTACTACCATGTTCCTTTTAGTAATTGCAGTCTCAAAGGTTCATTAAATTTTTCAATAGCATAGCGCAACATGGTTCGGGGCATGGTTTTATAGTGCTTTCTCAGAAAAATAAGCTCCGTTTCAAGGTTTCTATTTCCTATTTCACGGAGCATCCAACCTACTGCTTTGTGTATTAAATCGTGGGGATGATGCAATAATGTAAGTGCTATTTGTAACGGTACATCAAAGCTTTTCTGCCGAATGTGATAAAAAGTAGCGATTATGGCTACTCTATTTTCCCATAATATGGGGCTTTTCGACAAATTAAATAAAACATCAGAATTAGTATTGAATGCCCAAGGCCCTAAAATAAAATGGGCCGAGGAATCAACCAAATCCCAGTTGTTTATAAACTTCAAATGAGTCAAGTAATTTTTGGCAATTAATTCCTTTTCAGTGGGTTGAGTCTTTTTGTTGTTGTATTTTAAATCCAAAATAAATAATGCCAACAACCGTATTTCGTGAATAGGATCAGTTAGTAAGTCAAAAGCTACCTCAATGGATACATTCTTATGTTTTTTAGACAGCATTCTTACTGTTGGATTTTTAACTCCGGCAAATGAATCTCCTTCACCGTAACCACCCGGATAGCATTGAAAAAACTTCAAATCTTTTTCAATAAGTTCAGCTTGTGAATAGCTTAATAACTCATTCCGGATAATTTGCCACATGGGTCATTTTTTCATGTATGAGGTAATATCAAAAGCAATCTTTAGCACTTTAATAACTATATTATCAGCATCTAATATGGGAGTATAGGTTTCCGACAGCCAAACTTCCTTGTTGTTAATTACTATCTTGGTTTTTTCGCGCCGGGTGATGCCTTTGCGTAAATCGTTCCAAAATGCTTTATATTCTTTTTCAGAGACGTTGACCATTTCAATACCTTGTTTATGGTTTGTCCCAATTATTTCCTCTTTTTTAATTTTGAATAAATCAAGCAGTGCCTGATTAACTTCTAATATTGTTCCGTCGGTGGCGTATTCAATAATGTAAGTTGAGGCTTTAACTGCATTAAGCAAGCCATTTAATTCAACCTCCCTTTTATGGGCTCCAATTTCGAGTATTTTTAATTCAGTCACATCTTTCGATATTCCAAAAGTACCAATGCAATCGCCACTATTTGTAAGAAGTGGCAGCTTGGTAACGCTTACCCACTTCGATGATCCATCGGGCATTATTTCTTCTTGCAATTGGTCCACAATGCCTTTTCTTGATTTTATAATTTGCATTTCGTCTTCGTAGAATTTTCGTGCATTTTCCGGTGTGTGGTAATCGTAATCTGATTTTCCAACCACATCGTCCACTGTTTTTGCTCCAAACAGCGAAATGAGTGATTTGCTAATACGGATGAAGCGGCTCTCTTCATCTTTGAAGTAAATGAAATCGGGTAGAGAATTAAGCAATGCATCGAGTAGTGCATTTTGACGCAGTTCATTTTCACGCATTTTGCTGTTTATTACTTCTTGTGCCTTAAGATCTTCTTGGGCGGCTCTCATAACTTCCAATGCTTTTTCTACTTCCTCACTCTTTTGTTTGGCATCTAATTCAAGGTTTTTATACTCCGATACATCTTTTGAAATTCCAAATGTTCCAATGCATTCGCCATCATTGGTTAATAAAGGCAATTTTGTGACACTCATCCACTTAGTGGAGCCATCAGTCATGGTTTCTTTTTGCAATTGGTTGGTAATTCCTTTCTTATTTCGAATTATATTTTGTTCATCGTCGTAATATTTTTGAGCATTGGCCACATTATGAAAATCGAAATCCGATTTTCCAATCAAATCCTCGGTATTCTTGAATCCGAAGAGTTCAATCATTGAAAGGCTAACCCGAATAAATTTGCTTTCCTTATCTTTAAAATAAATGTAATCGGGCAATGAATTCATTAATGCATCGAGCAAGGTGTTTTGCTTCCGCATGTTTAAACGCATTTGCTCGTTGGTTTCCATTTGTCGTTTCAAATCTTCTTGAGTTGCTTCCATTTCCTCAAGATTCTGGCGAAGCTCTTCCTCTTGTGCAGCCAATTCTTCACTTTGATTCTGGCTTGCACTCAATAACTTATTGGTTTTTTCATTAATCTTAACATTCGAAATAGTAGCTGCAATACTTTCGCCCAATTTTTCTACAAATGCAATTTCATGGGGTTTAAGCGTTTTAAAAGAAGCAATTTCGATGACTCCATATACTTGGTCATTTAAGATACAAGGTACAATTAAAATGCAAGTTGGGTTGGCTGTTCCTAAGCCCGAAGTAATGTTGGCATAATCGCTTGGAACCTCTGTTAAGAATATTGTTTTACGTTCAAAAATGCATCGTCCCACCAATCCTTCGCCAACGCGGATTTCTTTTTGCATAAATTTATCGCGCTCGTAGGCAATGGCAGTAACAAGTTCATAAAAAATATCATCTTCGTGTTCGTCGTTAATTACAAAAAAAGCGCCCTGATTTACATCGAGATAATTTACCAGATTGCTAGTGATGTTGTATCCCAATTTTTTCATTTGATTGGAATCTTGCCTTAATATATCGCCAAACATAGCAATCCCATGCGTTGCCCAGTTCCTAATTTCTTCTTCTTCCTTGCGGTGTTCTTCCTCCTGCAAGCTATGTTTTAAACTCTCGCGCATGTTCAATAAAGCCTCACCTAACTGATCTTCAGTACTCAATAATTCATATTTTTCTTCAAGATTTCCTTTACCTATTCCAAGTGCAAAGTTTTCGGTCAACCGCAATCCATCTACCACTTTATTCAATGATTCACTCATTTGTTGTAATTCTTCCACTGCTTTTAAGTTGAGTTCTTTTACATCGCGTGTATTTCCACGCGATAGCAGTTCCAATATTCCGGTGACTTCTGAAATGGAACCAACCAAACTTTTAGTAATGAACCAGACAATCAGGATTAAAAATAGTAACCCTAATAACGCAACCAAAATTGAATTCCGGATAACCGATTTTGAGGATTCCAGCATTTTATGCATGGGTACTGTTACTTCAAGCGCCCATGGTGTAGCGGAGTTTGTTAGCTTTATAGGCACGAAATAGGAATAATACGACTTTCGTTGAAAATCAGTTTGTATGGAAAACCGTTGACCCATTTCTACTTTATTTTCAACAGTCCATTCTTTTTCTTCATTTGGGAAATTTTCTGAAAACTTTTTCCCTATAAAGGATGGATTTGAATGGGCAACAAATAGGCTATTACTCGATAAAACGGTAATAAACCCCCCGTCAACAATAGAGGATTTTTTAATAAAATCGGCAAATAGGTTTAAATTAAGAGTGATTCCATAATAACCTTTCACAATTCCATTGGACATAATCGGCGAAACAATATCAGCCATCAATTGATTTCCAATTTTATATGGTTCTAATAAAGTTGCGCCAGTTAAAGAGTAGGCAATTGCGGTCTCAGTATTTTCAGAAATCTGGTTTTTGTTTTGAGCATCGGCACGGAAAACAACTAAGCGGGAACCGTGGTTGTCTTGTTCTAGTAAGCTTGAATTTATAGTAAGCCAAGCTGAATTAATTTCAGAATTTGATTGAATTTGGTTTGTTACTAAGTCAGTAATATACTTTTGACTTAGTAATTTGTCGTTCATTTGCACGCCTACTAAATTGGATGCCGTAGCAACATTCCCAATATAGACATTCAATATTGATTCCACCTGTTTTGAATTTTTATCGGCCATAAGCTGGGTGTATTCCTCCGCTTTGTCAATAGCAAATTGGTGGTTTCGATAACCAATAAAAAAGCCTAGAATTAAAAAAACGAATAAAATTGAAGTGAGTACCAGTATTAATACCCTAGCCTGTAATTTTTTTGCGAATTTCATAGTTGTAGATATAGTAGAATGAATAACAATCAGTGATAATTACAAATAAGTAGTAATTGATTTTAGATGCTAAAAAAAAGACCCTTTTGAAAACTAAAGGATAAAATTAGTATAAAAATTAAAATGTCAAAATCAAAATAAGCTAAGATTGCCGAATATTGGGAAAAATGAATTTATTTTTAGCGGGTTTGCATTTTTAACAGAGGAAATAGTTTCCTTTTTTCTAAAATGTAACTTCCCTTATATGTTCAAGCAACACATACCATATAAAGCCCTTTACCTTTTTGTTTTCAAGCAATGCTAAGGATTCCATATATTGGTGCATTTGTATTTCGTGGTCGTTGTGCTGTTGTGCGGTAAATTTATAATCAATTACAATTATTTCTTTGTCGCGCAGTATAACCCTATCCGGCCTATTAACGTTGCCATTGGGAAGTAAAATTGAGGATTCATTCAGAACCAATCCTTGTCCGTTAAACCAATCGGCAATAATTGGGTTTAAGAATAAACGATTCAGCCGGTCTTCAAAAGTTTTTGATTCAGTAGCTGATAATAAGCCCATACCCACAAGTTTTGAAATTGCTTTGCTCAAATCGGCTGGAACTTTGATGCTTTCGAGCAACGAATGATAAACTTTTCCGCGATTTGCAAAATTCAAGGTTTCCTCACTATCGGGAAGCAGAAAATCATTGTTGGAAAGTTTCATTTGCAAATTTACCTTGTCATTGCGCTTAATAACCGTCCAATTATCTTCAGGTGCGGGTTCCCAAGGAGTAGTTTGTTGTTTCAGTATTCCTGTTTCAAATAGTAGTTTTGACTCATCCCAAGTAAATTCTGGAATTACATCGGTAGTTGCACTTTCAACCATTGAAAAAAGAAGGCTACCCACATCTTTCGAATCGCCTAATTTTTTTGGCTTTGGAGCCATTATAAAAAGCGCCTGTTCGGCTCTTGTAAAAGCAACATAAAGCAAATTCAGGCTGTCAATCATTGCATGGATATTTTCATCCTTATAAAATGACTTATAGCTTGTTTTATTTAATTTTTTAGAGTAAGTAAGCGGCACTAGATTGAACTGACTGAATGGTTCTTCATCAGTTTTGCACCAAATAATTTTCGATTGTTGATCGAGTTTCCAATCGGCAAAAGGAACAATCACCGCTTTATATTCCAGCCCTTTCGATCTATGAATGGTAAGTATTCGGATGGCGTTTTGTTCTTCGGATAAACTTACCGTAGCTTCATTGGCCGACTCCTGCCACCATTCAATAAAACCAGGTACATCAACACCATAGTTTTTAGTGTATTTCAGTACCACATCTTGAAAGGTATGGATGAAAGCAGCGTGCTTTGCCAAATTGAATGAGGGACTTTTGTAGATAAAAATATAGAGCAGTTGATTGGTCATCTCTGCAATGGGAAGTTGCCTAAGCAGTTCTAATTTTTGAGTAAATTCAATGGGTAAAAATGATTCGAATGTTTCTTTATCTGAAAAATCAATTTCAGCCATTCTTTGGGCACATTCCGATGAGGACATGGATTGCATCCAATAAAAGTGAAGCAATTGTGCCTTATTTATTTGATTGGAAGCATCGGCAATATAATGCAAAACTGAAACCAAATAATTTATGATTGAAGAGGATTTTAGAAAAACCGAATCGTTGGAAACAAACGAGAAAAGGTATTCCATATCAGGATGTTGAATGCGATATTCCATTAAGGTTTTTGCAACCAAAGCTCCTTCATTATTCCTTCGGATGAGTATGGCAATGTCTTTTGGCTGATATCCTTTTTCAAATAATTGTTCCAAAATGACAATCATTTGGGTTAAGCTTTTTTCCTGATAGGTGAATTCTTCATCGGCCAAATCAAAAAAACGAAGCGACGCAAAACCAACCGTGGTTGATTTTTCAATTGGGACTTGTTGTCCGACATGTTCGTAAATTTTTTCAATTATTTTGTGTGCATTGGTTTCCGAACCGTCTCCATTCAGGTTTGCATCGGCTTGTTCGGTAGCCAAACGGGCTAATTTTTTAAAAGCCCAGTTATTGAATGCAACAATATTTTTGTGGCTGCGCCAATTGTATGGTAAATTCACCTCTTGGGGATTAAAAGGGGCAAATTGTTTTTTAAGTTGATTTTGTAATAAGTTCCAATTGCCATTTCGCCATCGGTAAATTGATTGTTTAACATCGCCTACAACCAACGATTTATTCCCTTGTGAAATGCTATTGGCAAATAACGGATAAAAATTATTCCATTGCAACGTACTTGTATCCTGAAACTCATCAATCATAATATGTTTGAGGAACGAACCTGTTTTTTCATAGATAAACGGGGTGTCGCTTTCCTGAATCATTTTATCGAGCAACGGAGCTGCCAATGGCAATAAAAAAATATTTTTGTCGTGACAATATTCTAATAAATGATTGAATACCACTACTAAAACGGCAAATACTTCCAAATTTTTACTGATTTCAATAGCCGTTAAATACTTTTCATAATTTGTATCATAAAGCTCAAGACCAGCATTTAATTGTTGCTGCAAACCAGTTTGTACGCACTGCTGTATTTGAAATCTATCGGGCGAAGTTTTGTTAACCCATCCTTCAATTCCGTCGGTTGATTGATGTGCTTTAATTACATAAGAATTGGGTTCAGGAACTGAGCCAATTTTGGCATTTTTTAGTTTAATAAAAAAACCGCCTACTCCTTTTTCCTTCTGAGTAAATTGCTCTACGGTAAGCCCATTTTGAGCAATAAAATTAGCTCCTTGTTCTCCAATTTGATTAACCTGCTGAACAAAATCGGATAGTATTTCTTTTAGCGTTTTTCGGTACTCATCAAACTTTTCTAAGTTTGCCAGCTCGCCCAAGTGTTCTTCGGTAAAAGCAAAAAAGGATTCCGTAAAAGCTTCTTTTGAGAATTGGTAGATGTCTTTTTGAATATCCCAGCTTTTATTTTCTTCAATTTTGTGCATTGCAAATTCCGAAAGCCATTTTTTTATCTGAGGTTTTTCATCCAGCGTATCAAGAAACTGCTCAATACTAATTTCAAGTACTTGCTGAAAATTGAGTTCTACCGAAAAGCCTGCATTGAGTCCAATTTCGCGGATAAACGTTTTGAGAATTATCTGAAAAAAGCTATCAATAGTGCTTACATTGAAGTTTCCATAACTATGCAGAATGGTGTTTAAAAGTTGCCGTGCCTGAATTTTCAATTCCTCGTTCGAAAGGTGGAATTCTTTTTTAATAGCTTCAGTATGACCTGATGGTTTTCCTTCGGACAAGGAATATAATTCGTTGAGAATTCGTTCCCGCATTTCACCGGTAGCTTTGTTGGTAAAGGTTACCGCTAAAATGTTTTTAAAACTATTTGATGGGTCAAATATGAGTTTTAGGTATTCACCCGTTAGCTGGAATGTTTTTCCGGAACCGGCCGAAGCTTTATAAATGGTAATATTTGAAGTTGAATCAATCAAACGGTTAAATATACAGGATTTTAAAAACCAATTCACGCATCAATTCCAAATCATCCGTAGTTGGATTATCAATTCCTTTCGACTTGGCATCATATTCTCTGAGGAATCCAATAATTGCCATGCACTTAGTTGCAGGAAAACTCCGCGCGGCATCGAGATAATCCTGCACAAAAAATGGAATTACGCCCAACAGAGCTGCCAGTGATTGCCTTGTTTTATCGCTGGAACTGTGTATCATTAATAGTTTTGAAAAATAGGAATATAAAAAGGCAATGAGCGGAATGATACTTTTTGTTTTAGGGTTTTGACCTAAATGAGTAACGATTAAATTGGAACGATAGATATCTTTTTTTGCCAATGCCATTTGCAGTTCAAAAATATTAAAGTCTTTACTGATGCCAACATGTTCATCAATTTCTTTCATAGATATGGGGCCATTTTTTGGCGCTACAATAACTAATTTTTCAAGCTCACGGGCAACCAGAGATAAATCATTTCCCAAATGGCTTGCCATCAATTCGGCAGCCTTAGCATCAATGGTTTTTCCTGATTCTTTTAGCTGTTTTATAATCCATTCGCCTACTTTATTATCGTATATCCGTTTTGACTCAAACAAAACCGAGTTTTTATCGATGCAGCTATATATTTTTTTTCGTTTATCGAGTGATTTACCTTTATAATTGATGACAAGGATGGTTGATTTTGCAGGATTTTCCAAATAAAGCATAAACGGATCGGTTTGATCGGAAGGCAACCCGTCAATACCCTTCATGTTTTGAGCCTCCTTAACAATTACAACATTGTAATTACTCATCATGGGGAAGCGGCGCGAATTGTCGAGCAAGGTTCCCATTTCAATATCCTTTCCATAAAAAATGGATTGATTGAAAGAGCGTTCCTCCTCAGGTAAAATGCTTTTTTCGAGCAACATGGTTATCTCATCAATATAAAATGATTCCTCTCCCATAAGGAAATAAATGGGTTTGTAGATTTTCTTTTTTATATCAGAAACTATCTGTTCGTATGTTTGCATGGTAATTTTGTCTAAAATTTAAGATGTTTCACTGATTGTCCTCCTTTAATAAGGGTAGTTAAGGCAGAAATCGCTATTTGCAAGTGGTTTGAAACAAAACTGTCGGTTACTTTTTTGTCGCTTTCGGCGGTTTTTACTCCAGTTGAAATCATGGGTTGATCCGATACTAAAAGCAATGCTCCTGTAGGAATTTGATTGGCAAAACCGACAATGAAAATAGTGGCTGTTTCCATGTCAATTGCCATGGAACGGGTTTTTTGAAGATATTTTTTAAAACGCTCATCGTACTCCCAAACTCTACGGTTGGTAGTAAAAACGGTTCCGGTGTAATAGTCGAGTCCGGCATCGCGAATGGCCGATGAAACCGCCCGCTGTAAATTAAATGCTGGAAGAGCTGGAATTTCAGGAGGTAAATAATCGTTAGATGTTCCATCGCTGCGAATAGCGGCAATGGGAAGGATAAAATCGCCCAACTTATTTTTTGATTTTAAACCGCCGCATTTTCCGATAAAAAGCACCGCCTTTGGAGAAATGGCAGTTAATAAATCCATAACCGTGGCGGCATTGGGACTTCCCATTCCAAAATTTATGATGGTAATTCCATTGGCCGATGCATTGGGCATATTTTGTTGTTCTCCAATTACCGGAACATTAAAATGTTTGGCAAACATATCAACATATAATTGGAAATTGGTAAGTAAAATGTGCTTTCCAAAATCTTCCAAAGCCATTCCTGTGTATCGTGGCAGCCAATTGGCTACAATTTCTTCTTTTGTTTTCATACGTTTTTGCTCAATGTTCAAATATACCCTATAATGCTAAGCTTTACAAAGCAGCTTGTTAAATGTTGAAAACTTATTTCTTCAAGTATTTCGGAAACGGTTATTTTTATCATAAAAATGGAAGTTTTAAACCTGCCCGATTATTCGCAACAATTGCGGATAAGCCCAAAAGGAGACAAGATTTTTGACCCGATACGAAAAAAGTATGTGGCCTTATCCCCTGAAGAATGGGTCCGCCAAAACTTCCTGCTCTATTTAACCCAAGAACTTCAGTTTCCCTCCGGACTTATTTCCATGGAAATGACTTTAACGTTGAATGGTTTGGTACGGCGTTGCGATATGGTGGTATTCGACCAAATGGGAATTGCCAAATTGATAGTTGAACTCAAGGCTCCTTCAGTAACTATTAACCAAAAAACCTTCGATCAGATTGCCACCTACAACTTAAAACTCAATGTGGATTACCTGGTAGTAAGCAATGGAATGAAGCATTATTGCTGCAAAATGGATTACGATAAAAACAGCTATCATTTTTTGGAAGAGATACCGAAGTATAAGGAAATAATTGGGATGGTGTGAATTTGGTAAGGTTTATTAAAGCCTGTATCATGCAGTTTCTTCTTACCTAAGTTGATAGAATTGAGCGCAGCGATAAAGCGCTTTACATTGGTAATATGGCCTGAAAGGAATTGCGGAGAACGTCACTATCAAGATACCTTGAAATTGATGTGGGCGATAAGCTTCGCATACCGATAAAGCCCTTTTTGGCTATATAGCGTGTTAGGTGCTGGCATTTTTTCTCCAATTATTCGATAGAATGTCTCTATATGACAATGTCTTGTTGAGCATACATAATTAACCCTGTGTCGTCTTTGAATTTTTGAAGTTCAATATTGTTACCTTGATTAGCTAATGGTTTTAATCCATTACAAGCGTATGCTTCTATTTTTTCAAAATCATATATATTATTGTTTAATTTAAATTTATTTAATGTAATGGTTAGTTGTTTTCTTGCTTTTACCAACCAACCACTACTACCTCTCATTTTTAACTCTACAAATAATATACTGTTATCGAAATGTAGCATTCCGTCACATCTACTTTCCTTACTAACTCCATCTGCCTTTAAGATTGTTACGCAATTGTCAATTGCATAAAAATTAGCTTGTTTATTTTTCGAATTTTTTACTTTCCCAATCCAATTGGAAGGATTTTTTTCGTCAATATAAGCATGTTTTTCAGGAGGAGGGGTGTCGTCACATAATCCAAAATTGTTATTCTTCGATTCTGTTTTGCAAACAATATCAAAAAAATTTATTGGCATAAGTCTTCAAGCTCTAATAGGTTAATAAAAATGTCGTTTGATTTTCCAAGGCTTTCATTTAGATAATTTTCATCAGATGGCAAATCTTTATAATTATCGAGTTTAATTATTGAACCATCAGCTTCATTCAGTTCATAAACAACCCAATCGGTTGGTTTAATTATGGAGTTGATAGGTACGACTTTATTGAGTTTTTCTTTGAGCTCGGATTTTTTATTTGATTTTTCTATTTTCTCTAAAACAATTGATGCCTTAACCGAATGAGTCAGATAGTTAATTAGATATGGACTATGTGATGTCATAATTAACTTATTTCCTGCATTCATATTATTAAATTCTAAAAGTTTATTTAGTATTTGTCTTTGTGAACTTGGAAATAAATTTTGTTCTGGTTCTTCAACAATATTAATAAATGCCGTCTTATTAAATTTTGATGACAGAATTGATAAAGCCACTCGTTGTTGTTCGTAAGTTAAATTATTATTTGAAAGTATTTCTTCTGCATTTTTTTTAAATCTATCCAATTCATCTCCACTCATAGGCTCAGATTGTTTTAGAGATTGATTTTTTACTGAATTAGCTAAATATGATGATACTAAAAACAATGGAACTGTAGATTGAAAGCCACTTGAAGCATCTATTAATCGCACTTTATAGTCAATATTTTGTACTTTTCCTTTTATATTTAGTACATCATTTAATTTATCATATTCTAAATCAACATCATTTATTGGCAATTTGATAGAGCCTTTTACTTCATTTTTTGCTTTTTCAAATTCAGCTAAAAACTCTCTCAAGGAATCAGAGGCAATTTTAAGTTCTTTTGTATTTTTAACGTATGATATAAAATTTCTTTCTGCAGGCACATACATAATTTGAGGTAATGGGTAATACTTTCCTTTAATTTCCTCAATATTTAATGTTCCATTTTCAAAAACAATATGAAAGGAATCACCTAAATATTCTATGTATGGTTGGTTTGAATCATCAACATTAGGAAAATAATTATCAATCCTGAAATATGTCAAGAATTGATTTTTTAGTTTATTTTTACGAGTAAACCATTTTTTATCGTAGTCACCTCTTGTCAAAGCTTTTTCTATCCATAAAAAGGTGGTTATTAATTTTGCGACAGTACTTTTGCCTGAACCTTGATTACCAATAAACAAGGTAACTTTTTTTACGTCAATCCACCCGTCATTATCTTGGTATCCTTGTTTTATTGGTCCAAAATTGTATATTTTTATTTTGCTCATTTTACTTATTTTTTCTGTGTCAAAAAAACTTAAATTATCCTTTTCCTAGCTTGTAATGTTGAGGGAATTATGTCTTGGCATTGATTGTTTGAAGTGTACTACGCTTGCACCTAACTTAGGTATAGGCCGGGGTCTTATTCTATCGATAACACTTTTGACAATCCGATTTTTATTTCGTCCATTATTACGGAAGAAGTATCAACCAAATTTCATCTTGCTTCATAAAAATTTTCAAAATCAAGATGTGTAAAAGCAATTAATTCTTTATCTGAAACATCGTCAATATACAAAAAGTCAGCAGCTTTTTTCATTTGGAGATTCTCTTCATCCTTTCGCAAAGAATGAATAGTTTTTTCAATTACAAACATCCGCTTTTGAATGGGTAATCGTTGTATTTCTTTAATCAATTCGTTGGTTCTCATAGTGAAATATTTATTTCGGAAAGATACAAATTAATCAGGATTATTTAAATGGCGCATGTGGAATATCTATAGGTTTTACCGCTTGAAACATCCTTTCATCCAACCAACCGTTGGCTGTTTTTATCCAGTCTTTTTTAATGCCACACTTTTTAAAACCGGCTTTTTCGAACAGAGCAATACTTTTAGAATTATCAGCGGTAATGTTGCAATAGAGCTGGTGTAGGTGTAAATGTTGAAAACAGTATTCCATCAATAGGGTTAAGGCATAGAATGCAAATCCTTTTCCCCGGTCGCTTTCCTGATGGATTAGAATTCCCACTCCAGCCCTTTGGTGATAAGGATCGAAATCGAACAAATCAATGGCTCCCACCGGAATTTCCGGTTTTTCAGCAGATGCAATGATTAAACGGAGTTGTTTGGTGGTGTAGATATCCAACTGTGAATCGGCAATGTATTGCTTTAATACATAGCGGGTATAAGGAACCAACGTATTGCTTACGGTCCATATCTGTGGGTTATTCTCGCATTGATACAAGAACTCCAAATCTTCCGGCTCCAAACCCCTTAAAATAACCACCTCGTTTTGGAGCAAACTGCCCATGGGTTAGTTTTTATATTTGTCAGTTTCCACCACAAAAGCATCGTAAAAACCCAATTCAATTACACCGTTAAGTGCCTGTTTTGCAGATATTTTACCAATATATTCGCCCCATAAATAGCGGGTATAGCCATCGGCACAAGGTATTTTGTTAACATCCTTCAACCCTTTGAAATTTGGAACTTGATTGGCATTTTTTAGCGCATACAATTGTATGGAATAAACTTTGCTGTCGTTCTCACTTAATTTCGATTTGTAAAAATTGCTGCTTTTTTGAACCAATTCATTGTAGTCCTGATTGGTGATAACTTTGGCATCGGGGAAACCGGCATCAACTACTACATTCATTAAGGTTAGGGCATCGGCTTGTTTGCTGAATTTACCCAAGGTATAGATATAACCTTCGCCAACCTGATACATCCAAACATTACTTATGGTTTGCCCCGATTTACTAAAGAAGGATGGCTCCAACGGTTTTTCGGTTTGCATTAAAAAGATGGTATAGGTAACCTGTTCCTGATATTTCAATTCATCGGGTACATCAATACTTTGAATGGTAATGTTATCGTTGTTCGATTTTATTATCTTAATATCCACCCTGCGGTTAAGCCTTCTTCCTTCAGGATTATCGCTACCGTCAGGATTTTCGTTAATGGCAATAAAGTTTTCTTTTCCTAAAGCCTTGGTAACAAAACGACTGGCATCAACCCCTTTATCGTGAATATATTCAACTACGGCGCGGGCTCTTTTGGCTGAAAGTCCTATATTGTATTCATCGGTTCCGTGTGAATCGGTATTGCCGGATACTTCCACATAAAGCGATGAGTTTTTCTCCATCAACTGTGCCAGTTTTTCTATTTCAATTTGCGATTCGCGGTTTAATATATTGCTGTTATAATCGAACAAAATACTTTTTACGGCCACATATTCCCCACTGCTCACTTCCTTAGGTATCATTTTCAATGAAGTACGTACCTCAGGCGACTGCTGATCCTCGTTAATTACCACCGTTTTTTCTGACGGTTCATAACCATCGCCAAAAGCTTTAATAGTATAAGAACCGTGCTTTATTTTAGCTTTAAACTCACCGGTGGTAATATCCGGACTCAAGGCAGCGACAACTTGCCCATCGGGTTTGGTAACATGAACATAAAAAGAGGCATCCATATCACGGTTGTCCTGTAATGAAATCTTTCCAATAAGGTCATATTCCGACGGAACTACAATTTTCTTGACATCAGGTTCCACAACGGCAATTTCTGTTACCGGAATTGCGGCAACATTGGCATTTTGGGGATTTGCTGTATCTATAGTATCTACTGGAGTTGCAATGGTTTCGGCAACCACCTCAACGGTACGTTCTATTTTTGGATACTCAATTTTGAAAATCTTTTTATCTTTACCTCCAGCAGGAAAACGGGCCATATAAGCTGTTGATCCATCGCCAAGTGGAACATAAAAAACATCATCGGCAGACGAGTTTATGGGATATCCCAAATTTTGGGGCTCCGACCAAGTTCCGTTATCATCTAAAACCGATTTAAAAATATCAAATCCCCCTATGCTGCTGTGAGCCTCAGAGGCAAAATAAAGGGTTTTTCCATCTTCAGCCAGGAAAGGTGTTTCTTCCTCAAACTCAGTATTTATTGTGCTACCAAGGTTTTCAGGTGCACCCCATCGGCCTTCGTTGTCAATTGTACATTTATATATATCTCTGAGACCAATACTACCGGGCCGATCGCTTACAAAAAATAGGGTAGATCCGTCTTTGGAAAGACTTCCATGTGTTTCGTTGTATTTAGAACTGATTTGCTTAGGAAACTTTGTAAATGGAAGCCAATGGTTTTTATCTTTGGTAGAAAAATAGATATTTCCGTTACCATAATCATCGCGGTACAAGATCAACATATCGCCATTATATGAAAGAGCCGTAGATGAAAAATACCCATCGGATGCTAAATCCTGTGATATATCCTTAGGTTTTTTCCACTCATTTCCATCTTGGGTTGAATAATAAATAATATCAAAAAAACCATCTCCTTCAATAGGATCCTTTACTTCCTGATAGGCAGTAAATGCAATTGATTTTCCATCACCTGAAACAGCTGGATAATAGTTTTAGCCGGACTGCCCAATGGATAATTCATTCTCAACAAAATAAATAGGGTTGGCGGTCATTTGTATAGCCGTTTCACATGTTTTTATCTGAAGGGCAACAAAATCGATCAGATAAACATCGGAAACCCCAATATATCCCTGATATTGCTTATAAGTTTGAATTGCTTTGTCGAACTGTCCATTTAACCGGTACGCTTTTGCCAAATAAAACAATGCTTCCTGAGGGGCCCTATCTTCCTTATAATTTCCTTCTTTATAATTTGCCGATATGTTGGTAATTGCTTTTTCAAGATATGGGATAGCCAATGATTCATTTCCAGATGAATTCAGGTAGCACATTCCTATGCTATTGTAAATATTAGCATTTTCCCAACCCTCGCCAATCAATTGCAAATAAAAAGGTAAAGCCAAATCGAACTCTTCATATAAAAAGTGGGTATCGGCCTCTTTATATAATTGTTTAATTTTTTTCTCGTCCTGACCTTGAGTTATGCTAACCAATAGAAAAGCACTTAATAAAAAGCTCCATTTTAACATATAATGTGGTTTTTATGTTATTTAAAATTTATTTTAATTGGATTCAAAGTTTCATATAAATTGAATTAATTTTTTCTTCGAAGTTTGAACAAATAAGTTATTACACTTATTACAATTACATTTAGAATTACCCACCATATAAGGTTTGATTTATTGCTGCCGTTGTTGTTAATATTACTGTTGTTTGCATTATTTCCGATTGAAACCACTATTGAATTATTAGCAGTATCCAGTTTACTGCTGGAATCCTGATTAGAAAGAGCCGAACTATTTGATGGATTGGTTTTGGAAGTTACTTTATTCTCAGTGTTTTGCTCATCACTAATTTGTTTACTGGTAGCCGTATTTAACTCGCTGGCAACCAATAATTCAGTCAAAGCTAATTCTCTTGATTTGAGATCTTGGCTATCGGAATTAATTGCTACATTGTTTAATGGAACTTCTTCCCTTGGGAGTGCTAACTTAGCTTCAGTGCTTGAATTATTTTTATTTGGCTTAAGTGGGTTTTCCGATGCCGTAAGTTTTGTTTCACGTTGCAGGGTGCTAATAATATCATCAAAAATGATTACCTGTTTTGATTGGTCATAAGCATATTCGGGAACTGTTATATTGAAAAGAAAAGGAGGAGAATTGGACGATTCAAATAATGCAGAAAATTGTTGTCCACGAGGTAAAATAAACAAAAACTTTCCCGTTTCAGCATCTGGAGTGTAAATGCCAAACAAATTGTCATCCATATCGTTAAGCGTGATAATCGGATTTTTTAGCAATACGCCTGTACTGCTTCGGGCAATTCCAGCAATTACTGTTTGATTACGAACATGTGATTCAGAAAGGTCAATTCTAAAAATATCATAACTACCAATGCTGTTGTTAGTAAAAGAGGCATAATAGGCGCGTCGTCCATCAACCGAAGGCACATAATAAACGTCATCATCGGGAGTATTAATGGGGTATCCAATGTTTTGCGGAGTTGACCATTTGTCGTTTTCATCAACATAACTTATAAAAATATCAAAACCTCCCATGGTGTTATGACCTTGCGAAGCAAAGAATAACGAAGTGCCATCGGGGTGAAGGTATGGACCTTCTTCATCGAACTTGGTATTTATTTCGGGACCCATGTTTTGCGCTTTGCTCCATTTATCATTTGGTAATTTCCGAACCCGGTAAATATCCAATCCACCGTATCCACCTTTACGGTCCGAAGTAAAGTAAATTTCATTCTGATCGAAAGATATGGAGGCATGTGTCTCGCGATATTTACTGTTGATGGGTTCTGGCATCTTTTCAGGAATTTGCCATTCAGCTCCTTTGCGGGTGCTTATGTATATGTTTCCATCGTTATTATCATCTTTATAAATAAAAAGCTTGGTTCCATCAAACGACAACCCAATAGATGCTTCATGGCCTGAAGTATTTATACTTTCGCTTATTTTACTGGCTTGTGAATATGTTTTACCATCAAAACTGCATAGATAAATATCTTCAAAAAATTGCCCATCATCGGTTTTAATGCCTCCGGTATTGGTTTCGCGCTTTGAGGTAAATATTAATAAGCTTTCATCGCCTGAAATTATTGGACTGTGCTCGGTATAAGTTGAATTCACATTCCCACCTAAGTTTGAAACTTTCATTTCAACAGGCGATTTCATAAGCATTCTAGCTACCTGACAAGCAGCCAACTCATGATCGACTCGTTCAATAAACTCTTTATTATCGGAGGTTAGCTGGCTTTTTAATTTGAAAAATGTTTGTTCGGCATCGTCAATGCGGTAATTCACATGATAGGCCCGACCTAGATAATAGAGTGTTTCAACAGGTGCTCCTAATTCATTGTAATCGCCTACTTTATAATCCGGATTCAGATACTTTGAGGCAAATTCCAAATAGGGTACCGCTTTGGTTTTGTCGGTGGCTGTGTTTAGGTAACAAAAGCCAATTTTAAAGTTCAAGTTGGCATTGTTTGGAGTTTCGCTCAATAGTTTTTGATATACTTCAATGGCTTTATAAAAATTACCGTCTTCAATAAAATCTTCTGCTTGAATATAGGCTTCCGATGAAGTTTGAGCCGGAGCAATAAATGAGAAAAAAGTTATTGCAATTAAAAGGGTAATTGTTTGCTTAAGTATCATGTTTAACTATGATTAAATATTTCAAATTAAATTAGAGCAATTTAATAAAATACAACTCAACAAACAAAACAAGTAACTAATTCATTGGTAATAGTTTAAAAATTTAGGTTGCTTTTTAATTGTTATAAAAGCTCATTCTATTTCAATAAATTAATAAATAGTGAGTTAAAGTTTTAAAAATTGATTGAATTTAACCCGGATTATTCATTAATAATCCTGACGATTAAGCTATACCTCAATATTGGGAGAAAAAATAATCCCAATTTTGGGTGTAGCTAAATCGGGGTTTCCCGCTTTGCTACCCAACACCCATCACACATTCATACCTTTCGCTTTGCTCAGGTATGAATAAAGCGGGCTAAAGCCATTGCTTTCCGTCAAAGGCCTCCATATTATCGGCCACTTGTTTTAAAAACATTCCACCCAAAGAGCCATCAACTACCCGGTGGTCATACGATAAAGAAAGAATCATTAGGCTCCGGATTCCAATAAATTCACCTTGAGGAGTTTCAATAACTGCGGGACGCTTTTTAATGGCACCAACTGCGAGAATGGCAACTTCCGGTTGGTTTATAATGGGTGTACCCGAAAGGTTTCCAAAGGTTCCCACATTGGTAATGGTGAATGTTCCACCCTGAATTTCGGTAGGTAAAAGCTGTTTATTGCGAGCGCGGTTTGCCAAATCATTCACGCGACCAGCTAATCCTGAAAGACTTAATACATCGGCATTGTGGATTACAGGTACTATTAAGTTTCCATCGGGAAGAGCCGTAGCCATGCCAATATTTACTTGGTTTTTTACTACAATACGCGTACCATCGACCGATATATTAATCATTGGAAACTTTTTAATTGCTTTAACTACGGCATCTACAAAAATGGGAGTGTAGGTAAGCTTTTGTCCATACCGTTTATAAAATAAGTCTTTGTTTTTCTCCCGCCAAGTTACCATTTCCGTCAAATCCACTTCATGGAATGAAGTAACATGAGCTGAAACTTGTTTGGAGCGAACCATATTTTCAGCAATAAGCTTGCGCAATCGGCTCATCTCAATAAACTCGGAACTTCCATTTGATGTTGAATTTTCGCTACTCGCATTGGGTGTTTGAACCGATGCTTTTTTGTTTTCTAAATAATTCCACAAGTCGTCTTTCGTTGTACGGCCATCTAACCCGGTGCCTTTTATTAATGACAATTCGGACGTGGAAATACCTTCTTGTTGCGCAATACTGCGAACTAAAGGAGAAAGAAACATGCCATTTTCCGATTTATGTGGAACGGTTGAGTGTATTTCTACTGATTCAGGTTTTATATGATTTAATGCATCAACCGCTGATTGGATCGTGCCTTTTTGAGTGGTATCTTCATCAGTTAGCAAGGGTGTTTCAAGAATAATTGCATTCTTTATATCGCCATCGGTTGAAATGATGGCTATTTCCTGACCAACTTTCGCCGTAGCACCTGCCGGAACAAGAATCTTCAGTAATTTTCCGGTAACAGGAGCGGGTATTTCGGAGTCCACTTTGTCGGTGGCAATTTCCACCAACGAATCGTCCTCAACCACGGTTGCACCTTCCACAGCAAGCCATTGAGTAATGGTTGCTTCAAAAATACCTTCACCCATAGCGGGTAAAATCACCTTAATCTGTTTCATTCAAAAATAATTATTTTAACCCTTGATTATAATATTGTGTTTCTCATGGAACCTCATGCTTTATTCATACGCTTTAATTAACCTTTGTGGATGAGGGTTTCATAGTTTTTATGTTGTTTCAAGTTGCTTTTTAACAATCCCAAATTTTAGCCAGTCGGTTTTGCCTATTTTTTTATTTTTAGCAAATCCTTTTCAACTTGTTCGACAACAAATTTTTCAACTTGCTCACCTTCACTATTTGTTATAATAAGTTCGGTTTTTTCTTCATTGTATGTCCAAGTTCCTTCTTGCATTGAATGAGCATCATTTGGGGCTAAATAATTCCATGAACACGTAAAATCATTTCGCAAATCCATTTTAAACCTAAATCGAGACAAAGGAAATTCCTTGAAGTTACAAGGCCTATAAACACAAATAGTTGTTTGAAGGTCGTTTTCTTCTCTTGAATCTGTCCAACATCCGAATAAATCAGATTTATTAATCTTTAATTCTTGACTAAATAAATTGATTGAAAGAAAAGGAATGATGAGAATTATCAAGAATTTCATTAGTTAGGTTTATTATAATTTACAAAAAAAACCAGCATTAAATAAGAACAAAACTGTTATAACAACACTCCCCATATTATGTTTTACCTAGTTTTAGGAAGCCTTTTGAAAGCGTAAAAACATCATTCATTAAACGATAATCTTTAGCATACAGCAAATTAAGCCGTTCAATTTCGGAAGGTTTTATGCCAGCACCTGCATGAATCAAAGGCCAGCTCAAAACGCTTTTTTTTATTTGAGGCAGATGCATGGTATTAATTTCGCTATTTAATTGAAACCCAATCCATGTTTTTATTCCAAAAAGTACCGAAATAATATTTTTAATCATCCGTAACCGTTCTGGTACAATAATTAGCAATATCGGCAGTAAACACAGAAATAGTATGGATGCTGCAAAATCAAACAAGCGTTTTTTTCGCAAGTTATAAGGTTTGGTAATGTTATTAAAATCGACGGTATATAAATCGCCGGCTGTATCGATAGAATTGCTGCCAATAATGGATACGCTTTCAGGCGGTGCAATCTTAAACGAAACACCAGTTTCTTCCAATCGCAACATTTCGCGGATAATTTGTTGAGCAGGAAGGTTCGATGCACAAAAGACCAATTCATTAATCCGATTTACTTCCACAATTTCTTTTAGCTGGTCCAGATTCCCAATATATTGATCGTTAGTTCCTTCCGATTTTGGATTGATTAAACCTAAGTATTCAAATTGTGGAACTGCTTGTTTAATTATCTCTATTACCCGTTCCGCTTCTTGTGGTTCCCCAACTAACGCTATCCGGTTTTTATTTACAAAATCGAAGCGAAACGATGATAAGCGGCTTGCATGAAGCAGACTTCTGATTCCAATCATGGTTATTAAACCCCATAAAGTGCCCAACAATATCATGGCTCTTGAAAAGCGGAAAATTTCCGGTAATAAGGCATAAACAATCAGGATAAAACCAGTCCCGACCAGCATTCCTCGAACCAACCTTCCAATTTTAACCGGTTTATCGTATCCTCCGGAAAAGAAAACAACGGAAATCCAAATTATTAAGTAGGCAGGTACTACTATGGTAAAATATTCAATAGGAAAAGTACCGCCATCGGGAAATTTAACGTGTTCCCATTGGGGTGCAATGAGCCAAAAACCCAGAAATAACAACAAAAAGTCGAGTATAGGAAGAAAGCTTACTTTTACCATACGGCTTGAAATAGCCAATACCGCCCTAAAATAAATAGCCAGAGTTATAAAGAATGTAAAGAGCCGGGCATTTTTTGTGGAGAAGTGCTTGCGGGCAAATATTATCATGGCATTGTAGAATACTTTCACATAATTAATACTTCCCTTTTTCGTGCTTTCTCCTTTATAATGTATAATTGTAGTTTCAGGAAAATAGTAGTTTTTATAACCTCCTTGAGTAATTCGGTATGAAAGGTCGATGTCTTCGCCGTACATAAAGTAATCCTCATCCAGAAGGCCTACTTTATCTAACGTTTCTTTTCGCATCAACATAAAAGCCCCGGCCAAAACCTCAATTTCGTGCACTTCATTATTACTTAAATAACCTAAGTGATATTTTGAAAACCGGTGGGAGTGAGGAAACAATTTCGATAATCCAAATATTTTGTAAAAGGCCACCATAGGAGTGGGCAAACCGCGTTTGCTTTCGGGCAGAAAAATCCCTTTACCATCAATCATTTTTACACCCAATCCCCCAGCATCAGGATGCGTATCCATGAAGGAAATTACTTTATCGAAGGTATCTTCCTCAACCACGGTATCGGGATTTAGCAACAACACATATTCGCCTTTTGAAATCCGGATTGCTTGATTGTTGGCTTTCGAAAAACCTAAGTTGTTTTTGTTTTCAATGAGTTGCACCTGAGGAAGTTTTTGCCGAACCATGGGACAGGAACCATCAACCGAATTATTGTCAACCACAAAAACTTCGGCTTCCAACTGGTGAATGGCTTTGAACACTGAATGGAGGCACTGTTCTAAAAAGTATTTTACATTATAATTTACAATAACAATCGATAACTTCATGTAAGGAACTATTTGAGAGCGAAAATATAAAGAATGAAACAATGTTTGATGCAATGGGTGGTTAAAATGTGAAATTTCCGATGGTTTTTATTTTATAGGATACCCCATGTTCTTCAAAAAGCGGTTCCAAAATACCCAAGGCAATAAAATTGGCCAACATATTTTCGGTTTTGTTTTTTGATGACTTAGCTACCCGGCAAGCCTTTGAGAAGCTTACTTTTCCAAATTGTTCAATATAAGTCAATAGGCATTGTTCGGTTTCTGTATATTTCAGATAAACGCCTTTTGATTGCGTTTGGCGTTCCCAAACTTTTATTATCACCCTGTTGGCTACCTGGTTTTCGTCGTTTACCCGGATGTATGCTGTGTCATTATCTTCTTTTCCCGGAGCATAATGCGGTTTCAGTTTGCTTGGTTCCACTATAACCTCTACTACCGTTTTACCCTCGACAGTATGGTTTTGGGTAGTAAATTCCACTTCGGGTTTGCAATAAAGGTGGGAAGCGGTTCCAATCATATATACTTCCTCATCGGAGCGCACGCCCACAATAACCCCATTGTCTTTCACCCCAATCAGCAATCGTCCGCCATCGGTATTTGCAAAGGCAACCAGTGAGCGGGCAATTTTTTTGGCATCGCTGATTTCAAATTTAAAATCGAGCTGCTGATGCTCACCTTGAGCTATGAGTTTTTTTATGTATTGCGACACAAAAAATGGTTTACAGATTATGAACGGTAAAGGTAGGCAGATTATTTCCTCTTTTGCCCTCTGGTTTTTGGTTTGCCGTATTTCAACTGCATTTGGGTAATGCGGGTGATTTTCCGGTTCACTTTTTTGTTTTTTTCTTTCTTTTCGTGGAACGATGGGCCGGCCGCTTCTTTTTTAGGAGGTTTAACTAGTACGTTTTTCATGGCTACTACCGGCATTTCATCCATGGTAAGAATATCTGATATAGAAACCGATTCCGGCAAATTTTCCATAGGAATCTCGTAATTCATAAGAACCTCGGTTGCCAGCTTAAATTCTATTTCCGATGGAGTGATAAACGAAATGGCAATACCTTCTTTTTCTGCCCGGCCTGTCCTACCAATGCGGTTAATATAATTTTCGGGTTCCTCGGGAATATCAAAATTAATAACATGGGTTACATCTGAAATGTCAATTCCACGGGCAATGATATCGGTAGCTATTAAAATACGGTTTTCGCCTTTTTCAAATTTTTTAACCGTGTTGAACCGGTTGTTTTGGGCTTTGTTAGAGTGGATTACGCCCACATTTTTCGGAAATTTCGGTTCAATTTCATCGTATAATTGGTCGGCCAATTTTTTTGTGGAAACAAAAACCATCACTTTTTTAAAAACCCAGGATTCTGATAGCAGGTATTCAAGCAAATTTACTTTGGTGTAAAAATTGGGAACGGAATATCCTTTTTGGATGATTTTTTCAAGTGGAGTTCCCGATGGGGCAGCTTCAATTTTAATTGGATTGTAAAAAAACGTATTGATCAATTCTTCAACTTCTGGCGTCAAAGTAGCTGAGAACATTAGGTTCTGGCGTTTGGGTGGCAATAAATCCATAATGGAAATTAACTGATGCCGAAAACCCAGGTTCAACATTTCGTCCACTTCATCAATTACAAACCGCTTAATGGATTTCAACCGCAGCGAACCCCTAAGAGCCAAGTCGAGCATACGGCCCGGGGTGGCCACCAATACATCAATCCCTGCTTCAACCACCTCTGCCTGCCCCCTAATGTTTGCACCACCAAATACACCCACAATTTCGATATTCATATAAGTGGTCAGTTTTTTTGCTTCGGCAACCACTTGCAAAACCAATTCGCGGGTGGGTACCAAAATTAAAATTTGGGCAAACCGTTCTTTCGAAAATTTCCATTGTTTTAAGCAAGGAAGCAGATATGCCAAGGTTTTACCCGTTCCTGTTTGGGCTATTCCTACCACATCAACCCCCGACATAATAACGGGGAATCCTTTTTCCTGTATGGTAGTGGGTTGGGTTAATCCTGAATCATTTAATGCTTTAAGCAACGATGGATTTAAATTTAAATCTCCGAAAGTCATGGTTTTGTTATTATTTGCTGCAAAGGTACTTTTAATTGGTTAAAAAACCGCATGTGGGAAATTTTGGTACCAAGCTCCATTAAAGCAAAACCGCCCCAACTACGAGGCGGTTTTTTAATTGACAGAAATAAATTCTTTTGAGCTATTGGCCCTGTAAGCTGTTATTGTTTAAAAACAAGGGATAATTCGCTGATTGATATTGGGTTATATGGGGTTAACCCTTCTATTCTAATTAGAAGTTCACCATAGTTGTTATTTGGGGCGGTGCCACCCTGAATAAAGCTACCGTTGGCAAAAAAACCGGGAGCATCAGCATTTCGAAGGTATCCAGCTAAATCAGAGCTATCGGGACGCACGCCGTATGTTTCAAGGAACCAAGTATTTATTTCGCTGGTAAATACACTCTTTAAGGAATAATCTTTCAGAATAATGGTGCGCGATGTTTCATCTAAAGTGCTTGGAGGTAAAGCTACTTCGGCTACGGCAATATCGGCTGTTTGCTGTCCTGATGCAACAAATGCCCAGTTAAAGCCTGTTTTGTCGGTAAAAAATTGCGCATTGGGGTGATTCGAGTTTCCATAAACATCTATTATATCGCCTTTTTTTCCAACAAACATTTTAATGGCATTCACGGCATATCTGTCAATAATTGTGCTGGCCATGGGCAAATTGCTAATCTGCACAATCATGTATGCTTCGTAATCGCCCAATCCTTTTTCGGAATATTCAACGCTATACATGGCTTCACCCAGTTTTTCGGTATCGTTGTGGTTCAAATTCGACGGTTTTATTATGGCCACGCCTTCAATGGGTGAATTATTCCAGAAAACCTGCATACCAATCCCTCCATCGGCATTACCTTCCGATTCTAAATCGGTAATGGTAAGCATGTATTCCCAGGTACGGTTGTCGAAGTCAACACCCGATTCAACTACCAAATGTTTAACGCGGCTGTCATCGTCGCCGGTGAAGGTGAGTTCCCCAATGTCCTGAATATGGTATAACTTAATGTGAAAGATGATGGATTCCACAATGTCAGAAGTTCCTTCGCCAATGGCAATAAACATTTGGAGGTTTTCGTATATTTCATTGCCGGAGATGGTGTCGGCTTTTGCCGATTTAAGCGAACCGCTTTTGTGAGTTGAATTGCTGAGCGAACTTGGTATATCAATTTTAAATCGTTCAGGCAAAATAGTCGTCTCTTGATCCTTAGGTAGAACTGTTTCTTTTTCGCATGCGGTAAAAAACATTGCGGCTGATAAAGCCAACATTCCAAAAATTGCATTTCTTGTTTTCATAATACTTTTGATTTTAAGTTAATTTATTTTTTTGAACCATTAATTATTTGGTTTCAATAGTATCACACAGGAGTTTTAGTTTACCCTTATGGCAAACAAATAAAAAAATGATATTGTTTATTATTGCGCTGAATATAAGATAAATACAAGTGAGGGAATTTTAGTTTATTCCACAATATTTGTATCGGAAATAACCATACAGGCGGCAAACCATCCTCGGGTTCCGTGGCTAAAGTTGGTAAGCACGTTACCCTGTTCCATATCAAACAAGCCGCCGCGCCATTCGGTTTCAATAAGTAATGAGCGGATAAATTCTTGGTGGCTTTTGGTTAATGAATATTTTTTGCGGATAAGCGTAGTACCGGCGGGGAACCATATTTCCTGTTTTGCCGGGCCAAACTCCTCGGCCACATCAATGTTGGATATGGTATAAAAGGTTTGCGATGCATAACAGCTTCCAAAAGTGCTGCAATATCCGGTATTTGACGACCAATCGTAAAAAACCTCTGTCATGGCAGGTAAACTGCTGCCTCCATAGATATATTTATAAAGGTTATCTTTTACGATTAGGGTATCTTGCTTGAAAGGGCTTATTGCTTCCATTTGGGCAATTGCTGTGTCGCGAGCCCCGTTGTATTCAATAAGCAAAGCATAAGTTTTATCAACAGTTGCTGCAAACGGGGCCGAAACATACAAACCGGGATTGTTGGAATCCGGTTCAAAATTAACCATTTGCGACCCGTTGTATATACTTATAACTGCCGATGAAATGGGCTCCGGAGGCTTATTCAGGTTTGGCGAAGAACGGTACACCAATACCTGCTGCGCTTTGAATTCGCTAGTAATAATTGCATCAACTACCATAAAAGGAGTCGATTGCTGCAAATCCCATTGGGTTTGCTTTTCGCAGGAAAACAATACCGCAATTACCACAAACCATAAATACCCATATTTAGCATTGTTCCTTTTCATTGTTAAAACTTCAACGTGTAGGTTAATGACGGAATAACGGAATAAATATACCGATAGGTCGGTGTCAGTTCTTGGTAATTTTGCTTGTCGGTTGGAATCACCAATTGACCATCGGCATCGGTAGTTTTAGTAAAATAAAGAAAAGCCGGGTTCTGATAATTGAAAAAATTATAAACCGACACCAACAGGTGATGCTCAAAGCTCCCCTGGCTCTTGTTCAGTTTAAAGTCCATCCCTAAATCGAGGCGCTTATAGTTCGGAAGGCGGTCGTTGTTTTGGGCGGTATATACCGGAACCTGGCTACCGCGATAATAGTAAAATGCCGTAGGTGTAGTTATCATCATACCTGATGAATATAAAAAGTTGGAGGTGAGTAGCCATCGTGGTTTAATACTGTAACCCAAACCTAGCGAAAAATCAATGGGTTTGTCCTGCCGGGCTTTATATTCACGGTTGCCATTTAATCCGTTTATTAATAGCAAACTGCGGGTAAATGAGTAACCCAATTGGCCAGTGAACCGTCCTTGTGTTTTTTTTATCAGTACTTCAAAACCATAAGCTTTACCATTGCCTTGCCTCAATTCCCCTTCTAATAATGGATTGAGCAATGTGCTGGCATGGTACGAATACCCAATTTGGTTGTAAAGTTTTTTGTAAAACACATCCAAGGTTAATTCAATGGTTTTATCGGGCCAGGAATTAACTAATCCTAAATTATAAATATCGGCTTGCTGTGGCTTTATGTTCGGACCCGATGGCAGCCAAACCTCCAAGGTGTTAAAAGGGCTTATGCTGTTGTTAATTAAATTAATATGTTGCAAGGTGCGGTTGTACGATGCCTTGATTGAGGAATAATCGCCTGTTTTATACCCAACGGAAATCCGAGGCTCCCATGAATTTGATAGGTAATACCGTTCGCCTTTTTTATAAGTTTTATAGTCAACTGGTTCATATTGCTGATACTCCACAATAAAAGCTTCGCCTGAATTGCTCCATCGGGTAAGTCGGAAGCCTGTATTCAGTTGAAGTTTATGGGTGATATTCCATTCGTGGCCCGCATAAATTATAAACTCAAGCGAGTTATTGGGCGATACGGTGTGCTCAATGGAAATTCCCGGTGCGTTGTAATTTGCTGGATTGAAATAATATGTTCCTAATTTTATGCCATAGTTTAGTTGGTTTTGGGGATTTTTGAAGTAACTGAACTCCGATTGCAAATGAGTACTCGAAATGTGCGAATTCCAAAACAAATTACGCTCGTAATCGGTATGCAAATAGTAATTGTACTTGCTGGTATAAAACGTGGTATTAGCAAACAAACGCTCACCAAATAAGTGGTTCCACCGCAAGGTAAGCGATGAATTTCCCCACTCCAAACCATTTGCTATCGATTTACTTTCTTCGTTTATGAATTTATCATTACCGCTATACAAGGTAATAAAAAGACGGTCTTTTTTCCCTAATCTGAAATTGAACTTGGTGGTAAAATCGGAAAAATAAAAAGTATTGATGTTGGGTTGGGCCGCTTTTAGCAATGCCCCCAAATACGACCGGCGGAACGACACAAAATAGGAGCTTTTCTGTTTTTTAATAGGGCCTTCAAAGCTAAGGTGACCGGCAACCACACCCAAACTGGTGCTCCCCGAGAACTTTTCCATATTGCCGTCGCGGGTCCTGATGTCGATAATCGACGACAGCCTTCCACCAAATTGGATGGGAAAATCGGCTTTATAAATACTGGTGGTTTTTACTACATCGGGAATAATGGGCGTGAACAACCCGAGCATGTGCGAAGGATTATAAATAGGGGCTTCATCTAATAATATCAGGTTTTGGTCGCGGTTGCCCCCGCGCACATAAAAATAGCTGGAACCATCGCTCTGGAAACTTATACCGGGCAAATTATCGAACGATTTCAATAAATCGGTTTCACCCAAAGCTGCGGTCTGCTTTTTTACCTCAAAAGGCTTAATGTTTATTTGGGCGGCTAACGAATTCAGTAATAATGCTTCCCTTTCGGAAGAAGAAACCACAATTTCGTCGACCACGGAAGCAACGGGTTCCAAATTTATATTCCAACGAAAGTTTTTGTAAAGTTGTATGGCATCGCTGTTCATGCCGTATCCTAAATAGGAAGTATGCAGTTTATATTCGCCTTGAGGCAATGTTAACGAAAAATAGCCGTAATTGTTGGTAGTGGTGCCAACGCCCGTTTCTTCAATATAAACATTGGCCCCAATAAGAGCTTCCTGATTCTTTATATCGGTAACATACCTGCTAATAGTGAACGTTTGAGGTTTTTCGGGTTCCTTTTCTTTAGGCACATCCAACACCTTTGCCGGCTTTAATACTATGTGGTTTTCAATAAATTCGTACTGTATCCCCGCCTGGTGAAAAATGGCATCAATCAGTGCGTTTATCTTGGTTTGGGTTGCTTGATATGTAATTAGTGAATCCAATGGAATTACTTTGGGATTGTACGAAAACTGCAGCCCCGATTTTTGGGTAATGTCGTCTAATACAATTTTAAGCGGAACCTTTTGGTAATTTACATCAATTAATTTATCTGTAACCGGTTGTTGAGCCTTTACACTTAAAAATGACAGCCATAACACGGCAACCCATATAAGCCTCAAGCAGGAATGTAGGCGTATTGCATCGGCCAACCTGTTTATATAGTAGGACTCTAACATCCGTCGCCAGAAATGATAATTTTTCCGTCGAGTTTGCTTATTCTCAAGTCGAGAGTTGATTTAAGCACTTTAAGTATGGAGGCCAAATCTTTTTGATCAAAATCGACGGTAATGGTGCAATTTTTAACCGCATCGGAAACTTCAAAAGTAACATGATAGGTGTTGCTTAAAACCTCAACCACCTCAAGCAGGGTACTGTTTTCAAATTCCAGATGTTTGGTTTTCCACGATATATCGTTTAAATCGGTTGTAGCATTTTTGATAATCGCTTTCTGGTCCTTATGGTAAACACCGGTCTCGCCAGCAGTTAACATCATCTTTTTGGCGGGTTCCTTTGTTTCAAAAAGTTGAACAGTGCCTTCCACAACGGTTACTTTAACCTGTTGGTTTTGTTTGTAGGCTTTTACATTAAATTGGGTTCCTACCACTTGAATGCTTGCCCCCTGGGCATCAATAATAAAAGGTATATGGGCGTTTTTTGCTACGTCAAAAAAAGCTTCCCCTTTTAGGGTAAGTTTCCGGTCTTGTTCCCCAAATTTTTTGCTGTAAGTAATGTTCGAAAGGGCATTTAAAGTAACCTTTGAACCATCGGGAAGTATTATGGTTTGCACCTGTGCGGTGGCTGTTTTTGTGGCTACTTTTTGCGATTGGTTATAAAAAAACCAACTTGCCCCTATTAAAATAATTATTGATGCGGCAATTTGCAAAATCCGGTTTAGGCTAATAGTTCTGGGTTGCGATAAGGAAATAGTACGTTCCATTCTTTTCCATTCGCGATCCAAATCAATGGCAGCGTTGTTTACCGATTGCCCGCTCAATTCCCAAAGCTTGGCAATGGCATCGAACTCCATCTGGTTTTTTGCCGATGCACTGCGCCACTCTTCAATTTGAGCGCATTCAGCTTCTGTTGACTCGCTGGCAAAAAACCGGATTAACCGTTCCATGGGGCTTATATGTTCATTATTGCTATCCATACTTTATTATTACACACTTCATCTTAGTTTTACCCTTATCCCAAATGGTTATTATTTAATAAAAACAGCACCCATAAATACAGATAATCTTTCAATTCCTCTTTTAGCACTTTAAGGGCTTTCGACATTTGCGCTTCCACGGTTTTTACCGAAATATTTAAATGGTCGGCAATTTCTTGATATTTTTTCCCTTCAAACCGGTTCAATTCAAATACCTCGCGGCATTTTTCGGGTAGTTTTTGAATGGCAATTTTAATCTTACTTTCCAACTCGGCTACTTCCATGGAATCGGAATACTCGCCTGTATCCCACGATTCTATGGGCGAATTGTCATCGATGGTATCGTAAAATTTTTATTGTTGCGTATTACATTCAAGCTCCGGTTATAAACCGATGCAAACAAATAGGCTTTGGCGGGTTTATCGAATTCAAATTGGTGGCGGTTTTCCCATATTTTCACAAACACAGCGTGCACCACCTCCTTACTGCTGTCTAAATCAGTCAAATATTTTTGGGCAAAATATACCAAGCCGGTAAAATGCTCACGGAAAATCAGTTCGAATTGCTTTTTTAATATGTTGTCGCTAATAGGCAAAGTATGCGCTTTAATACGCAACTAAAATAAGTATAGTTTTTGAGTGGAGCAATTATTTCTATCGCTTGTCTTAAATCCTAATTCCCAACACAATAATATCATCAATTTGCTCAATGGGACCGCGCCATTCGTCAATGTTAGAGTTAAGCAATTCCTTTTGCTCGGCCATGGTTTTATCCTGAATGGTAAGCAAAAAGTCGCGAAAACGGTTCGATGTATATTTCATTTCATGTTGCCCTCCAAATTGGTCGATATATCCATCAGAGAAAATATAAAGCGTATCACCTTTTTGCAGCGGAACTAAGTTTTGTGTAAAGGTTTCTTTTTCTTTAATGTAAATACCAATTGGATTTTTATCAGCCTTAATAATTTCCAGTTCACCATTGCGTACCAGATAAAGTGGATTGTAAGCTCCTGAAAATTGCAGGTTTAGTTTGTTAAAATCAATTACCAGCAAAGCAATGTCCATGCCATCTTTGGCTTCGCCATCTTTACCGGTTTGTCCTAAGGTAGTTTTTACTTTGGTGCGGAGCCGGTTTAGTATTTCGTGCGATTGGGTTTGTTTTTGCTGGTTAATTATTTCATTCAAGAACGAAATCCCCAACATACTCATAAAAGCACCCGGAACACCATGTCCGGTGCAGTCGGCAGCCGCAACAATAACCAACCCATCTTTCTCGCCCAGCCACCAAAAATCGCCACTCACAATGTCGCGTGGCCGCCAAAGGAGAAAGTAATTTTTCAACAAATCGAAAGCCACTTCTTCCGAAGGAACAATGGCCCTTTGGATGCGTTTGGCATACACAATACTTGAGGTAATCTGGTCCTTTTGCTTGGTAATTTCTTCCTTTTGTTCTTTGAGAACCTCGTTTTTAAGCTCAATGGCATCCTTTTGGCAACGTATTTCAGCCGTGCGATCCTGTACAATACCTTCGAGGGTTATTTTTTCTTGCTCCAGCTTTCTAGTATAGAGTTTCACAATGAAATAAATGCCAATTATTATTAGGATTCCATAAACAATATATGCAAGAATGGTGCGGTACCAAGGCGGTGAAATGGTAAACCGGTATTCGGCGGTACTGCTTTCAATGGCATAAATATTTTTGGCTTTTACTTTAAAGTTATATTTTCCTTCGCGCAAATTGGTGAATACAGCTTTGGGTTCCTTTTTCCATTTGGTCCAAGTGTCTTTATAACCTTCTAATAAATAGGAGAATTCTATCTCTTTTTCTTCTTCAAAGAAAGGGGCCGCAAATTCAAAGGTTATGTCGTTGAGTTCATAATCAAATTGGAAAACCATTTGCGGAGGTTGCAAAAGTGAACTAAACAATTCACCAGTAGAAGATTTACTAAAAAAGGTACCCAAAAACACGGTAGAGTCTTCATTTAGTGTAACCTTTCGGATGAGTGTATTGTATGAATTTGAATAATCCTTTGTTGTGGCAGTATTAAAACTGTATAAACCACTTGAACTGCCGAACCAAGTTATATTATTTTCATCACAATAAATGGCTTCTACTTGTTCGCTGGGTAAACGCATGAACGATAGGGAATCCTTTGTTAATTGATTGTGATTTCTGACAACAATATGTTCAAGATGATTATGGTTCTTGTTCAATGCACTCACATAGAAGTCTTCATTGTTTGCATTATGAGCCACTTTTAAAATACTCTTTTTCCCTATTTGATAATCGATTCCGAATAATGAATCCCGTTCTATTTTGTTTGTTAGTGGTTTATAAGAAAATAAACCTGAGGCCGTTCCAAAGAACACTTGATTTTTTGCGGTAAATACAAAAATGTCATTAAGCGATTCAAGTCCCGATTCTTTCCCGTAGCGATAAACGGCATATTTTGAATTATTATTATCTTGAATCCGTATAACTCCTTTAAAATAAGTGCCTAACCATAAATCGGAATCACTGGTTTTATCAATTTGCCTGATTTCATCCTTTATCTCAGGAAATGCATCCACTCTCTCCCATAGGTTGTGTTCTATTTTTACCGACAATAAGCCTTTACTATGACCAATATAAAGCAAATTGGTTTTTAGGGTGTCTTGAAATAACTTGTAACAGTAATAATAATTTTCTACCCCATGATTGAAAATAATTTTTTCAGCTTTATGATTTTTTATTTCAAATAGTCCTACTACCGTTGCAACCAATAATTTATGTTCAGTGTTTTCTTTAAAATTAAGAAATGACCAGGATTGATCCGATATTCCTTCAATCTTAATAAACTGGGGATAATTATCCGAATCAAATTTCAAATAATAGACCCCTAAATCGGTACTGACAAATAGTTCACCATTAAATCGGATAATATCATTTACAGATCCTTCAATTCCTTGTTCTTTTCCAAATTTCCGGAGGGGTGAATTTATTTCAATTTTGCCTAAGCCTTTACTCAAACTTAACCATACCAAATCACTTTGGTTGTTATTTGAATAAATAGAGGTAACAATTATATCTTGTAACCCTTCACGGGGTGTAATGTGATTGCTGATTTTTCCTTGTTTATCGATAAAAATGGCACCGTTTTGTATGGTGCCTAGCCCAAATAAGTCATTTTTTATTTTAGCTCCCCCATATAAATAACTTTTGCTCAATTCCTTATTCAGGCTTTGGTTGAAAATTGAGGTTTCATGTGTTTGGGTAGTTGTATTGTAAACGGTTAATCCATTAAATATGGTACCGATTAGTATTTTTTGGGGATTGTAACCGGCCATAAAAAACACATCTTTATCGGCAAAATATTCACCCTTATTGATAAGTTTTAAGGAGTCGCCAACCATTTTTTTCAATCCAATATTAAAATGTTCTGAATAGAGGGTACTATCAATGAGAAAAGTGAATTTATTGTCATTGTTTAAATTCATTACCTGAACAGTATCTCTGCTATAAGTAAAAATTTTATTATAAGCACAAAAATAGACTTTATCGCTATACAGGTATGTTTTCCATATATCTGCAAAATCAAGTTCTGATGTATCAATTTTTGATAAAAGGGATTGGTATTGGTAATCGCCCCGGTTATCAGGTTTTAATTCTCCAAAGTCACCCACAGCACCTACAAATATACCTCCTGCACTATCTGTAGCCATTGAACGGATAATGGAATTGTTTGAAGCGCTGATTTTCCTCCAGGTTACCCCGTCGTATTCCAAAATGCAGGTATTATTCCCAACATACACAACACCCCGGGCATCTTGCACTATACACCAATTTTGGTCGTTAGAGCCATATTCCTGAGGGGTGTAATTGGTAATAAATGGAATTCCGTATTGGTTTATTTGGGATTGAACCGTAACACAAAATAACGATGAAATAAAAACTAACAATAAATGCCTCATTGAAAGAATAAGTTGATAGATGATAAAGATAATACAAAAATGGTTCTTGTTAACACGTTTTATTTCATTTGCAAACCGGCTTTAATTTTTTCAATTTCTGCTTTTAACTGGTCAAAATTGGTTTGCATCGTTTTAAATTCGGAGTTTTCCGATTTAATCGCTTCTATTTGTTTTTGTTGTTCCTGAATTGATTGAATTAATATTGGAATCATATCAATATAGTTAACCCCAAGATATTCAATAAAATTTTCTCTTGAATCTTTATCATTGCGATTAGATAAACTGGGATGTATTTGCCTTGAAACTAATTCAGGAAAAACTACTTGTAAATCTTGTGCAATAAGTCCAATTCTTTGTCCGTTTGGCAAATTAAATTGAGGATATTCATCGCTATTGTATTCATATGATACTGGGATAAGTTTCAGTAATTTGTCAAGAGTACCTACTAGTGGCAAGATGTTCTGTTTAAATTTTTTATCAGAAACATCGGTAAGTGTACCAGTATATGCGAGGTCGCCACTAAAATATCCAGCATAGGCAGTTGCTCCCCCTGTAGCTGTGCCATAAACACCATATCTTGCACCAGTACCAGCACCACTGGCACTTCCATACACTCCTGAAATGTTATAGGAAGTAGCAGAGGCATTTCCTTCAACTCCCCTGTATCCACCTACACCTTTTATTCCTATGCCGTAGGTATCAGTATTATTTTTATAGCCATATATTGCGGCGTTATCGTTACTTGTTATTTCATCAACAACATGTAATTTATAACTTGGACTAGTTCCAATGCCAACCTGCCCATTTCCACTGATTGAGAGAATATCAGTACCCGTTGTTCCATTGTGGTAATAGAAATTAAGTTTTGAGGATGCATCTGTGGTGTTATTTAATATTCCCGCTATAGTCCAGTATTTATTACCACTAGCATTTTGTATAGTAAAACGTCCGTAGCCATTAGATGCATTATCTTTAATAAGAATATGTGGGACAGTTGTTGTACTTGTGGCTTCAATGTTTAGGCTTGCAGTTGGTACTGAAGTCCCAATTCCCAAGCGGTTGTTAGTATTATCCCAATGAAAACTTGTGTTAGAACTCAGGGTATTGGCATCAGTCCAGAAAGCAAGCTTACTGGTAACCCCGGTACCTAAAGCACCATCAGCCCACAAAACACCAGAAACCCCTCGTTTTAAAACGTTACCCACACTTCCAAGTGAATTATTATAGTCATATAATCTTCCGCGCAATCGCATCGTACCATTTATATCTAAATTGGCAGTTCCTGTAAAAGGTGCTACTGCACCAACTCCATTTATGTAAACATCACCATTTATTGCAAAATCATTAGCATTAAAATCTCCCCATATTAGAGGTGATGTTGTTGAAGAAATATCAATATATAGAAGATTAGAACCGGTTTCATCGAATCCTACATCTTTTCCAATAAAAATATTACTTGAACCGGTAGCTTTTAAGCCTGCCGATTTACCGATGTAAACATTATTAGAACCTGGGTTTGGTGTACTAAATCCTTGTCCAGCTCCCTTCCCAATATAAACATTATCATCACCACTGGGGGTATTGTATCCTGCTAAATTTCCCATATAAGTGTTGTTTGTACCGTCTCCACATAAAACGCCACTTGACATACCTATAAATGTATTAAAATTTCCGGTAGCTGATTGGCCTGCATTATAACCGATATAGGTACTTGATGCGCTTGCGGCACTTTCCTTACCCGCTTGCATTCCAATAAATGTATTTCCACCACTGGTATTGTCTCTGCCCGCTTCATTACCAACAAAAGTATTTCCGAAAAAGGTTTCGTTTAATAAACCCGCTTGATACCCGATGTAAACATTTTTGTAGCCGGTGGTAGTAGCTTTACCACTCTCAAAACCGATATATGTATTATATTCACCTGTAGTGGTATTGTAACCGGATTTATTGCCAATGAATATATTAAAAGCACTGCTGGTACTGAGTTTTGCACTTTCATTACCAATGAATATATTATCGTGTCCACTTAAATTTGCTGAACCGGCACTATTCCCTAAAAAAACATTTTCGCTACCACCTTCATTGTAATATCCTGATGAAAAACCAATAAATACATTATGGATACCTGTTGAATTGCTAAAGCCTGAATTTTCGCCAATGTAAATACTTTGTTCACCATTTATATCGTTTTGTCCGGCTTTACTTCCAATAAAAACGTTACCACCTTTAATGGTATGACTTTTGCCAGCATAATAACCAATAAAGGTATTGTCGCTACTCGTATTACTGCTACCGGCTTCATACCCTAAAATAGTATTGTAGCTACCTGTTGTATTACCTGCTCCAGCGCCGTTACCAATATTTACATTATTTCCTCCTGTGGTATTCATTTGCCCCGATTGAAAACCCATAAACACATTATTAGTTCCAGTTAAATTATCCAATCCGCATTTGTAGCCGATGAATACATTATTAGCTCCTTCGGTATTGGCAAACCCTGTTTGAAAACCTAAAAATACGTTATACGATCCAAATGTACTTGACTTACCAGCCTGATAGCCAATAAAAGAATTATAAAGGCCACTATTGATATTTATACCAGCTTCATGTCCAATAAAATAGTTTTGTTTTAATAATTGCATCAAGCTTGTCGATGAACCAGTTTCAGTATTACCAACTGAAAATCCTGCATTTGGATCCGCAACATAAAGCCGTGTACTATCTTTGGTAATTTTCATAATATCACTCGAAATACCTTTACCTGAGCTTACACCTGATACCGCAAACCCTCCTTTGGTAGTACCTTTTTCACCTTTAGCGGCTTCCTCTACGTAAATTCGTGCACTATCCTGATTAATTAAAAAGTAATTTTGTTCCGTACCTTTACCTGAACTAACACCCGATACGGCAAATCCACCTTTGGTCGTCCCTTTTGTTGGAGCAGAATTGAAATAAACCCTTACACTATCCTCGGTTACCCTGAATATATCGTTTCCTATTCCTTTTCCTGAACTTACACCCGATACAGCAAAACCTCCTTTGGTAGTTCCTTTTAATCCTGTTGTATCTTCTTCTACATAAATCCTTGCACTATCCTGATTTATTATAAAATAATCTTGTTTAGTACCTTTCCCAGAGCTAACGCCTGATACGGCAAATCCTCCTTTTGTGGTTCCTTTTGCTAAACCATCTCCTACATTTATCTGCACCCCTTCCTGGTAAACAGCAAAAACTGTATCTCCAGCGTTATTTACAACAGCAAATAAGGCTTCATTAGGTTGTGCCCCTGAATTTTTAGCCCCGAGATTTACCCACTTTCCTTTTGTGCTGTTGTAATAGAAAAAACTACCATAAAATGTATCATAAACCAATAAACCATTTGTTGGTGCAGCAATGGCATTACGTTCACTGGAGTCCATCCGGGGTACCAAAACCCCACTGGTTGTTGAAGCCATTTCAAGTAACGCAGAGGTATTGGGTGTACTAGTGCCAATGCCAATATTTCCAGCACTTTAAATTACCATTTTAGCATCGGCCGCAGTAACATTACCTGCACCTCCAGAGATGTTATTTGCAAAAAGCATATCACCTATTCCATAAGTTTCTGAATCTCTGTAAAAGATACCTCCTTTAAATGTAGTTGGTGCAGTTCCATTTTGGAATCGGATTCCTGATAATACACCTGTGTTATCATTGATATTCTGAATATCAATGAACATTCCATCAGTTCCGGATACATTGCTATTATCGCCGTAAACATGTAATTTATGCAGTGGAGAATTGGTTCCTATCCCTACAAATCCATCATCCTTAACAAAAAATCCGGGTGATCCATTGTCCTGTATAATAAAATCACCGGTACCACTTAAATTATAAATCATGTTAAAGTTTCCTTGAGTTATAGTGGTATTTTCTGTTAATGTGTCGCCTAATTTTACAATATTGCCACTTTGTGTGATTCCGTTCTGAAAAACCAATGAATTTGCTCCAACCATCTTCCAATCGGTACCATCCCAAAAATAAAATCCCGGGCTTGGGTAATTTCCCGTTGTTGATGTATTCCAAACCATTAAGCCCGTTGGCTTTGTTACTGAAGTAATAGGATCATTAGTTGTTTCAAGGGCAATGCGTGGTATTAACAATCCCTTATTGAGTGAATAAATTTCCAACATAGCTGATGGATCGGGAGTGTAGAGTTCGTTCTCACTGATGCTTACATTTTGCCCATGTACCATGCTGCCGGTAAAAAGCAGCAAGCAAGCAACCCAAAATTTTAAATTATTCTTTTTCATAATTATTCAAGAATTATTTTCTTTGAAAACTGATGTTTCGATGATACCAACCTAAATATATAAACCCCTCTAATAACTGGCGGAAGGGAAACTGAATATTGATTGAAACCAAGAATTGTTGCCGATTTTTCGGAATAAAGCAACCGCCCAATCGGATCGTTTAGAGTAAGGGTATAGGATTCCTCGGTGTGGCTGTAAAACGAATAGTCTATGGTAGATCCCCCTGTTTTGAATACTTGCAATCCCTCAAAAGGGTTAACCAAACATTGGGCAGCCAATAAAGGAAAAACTATTTGCTTACCGTTATAATCGGCTTGCGATAAACGGTAATAAACAACTTGATTGGTAACTATGCGATGGAAAAATGAATACTTAGTTACTTGATGGCTGGTTCCGGCACCAGGCACTTGGTCCAATCGGGAAAAATCGGTTCCATTCATTGAATATTCCAAGGTAAACGATTCGTTGTTGATTTCTGATTCGGTTTCCCAATTAACGTAAATTCCATTTTCATGACAAATGGTGTAAAAGGAAGATAAAATGATTGGCAAAGGCCATAAATCAGACTTCCCTATAATGAAATCGGAAAAATTTGTCAAATTTGAACGCTTAGCGGTAATCGGACTGGTTTCTGTACCGCTTTGGGTTAAATTATCGTGGTCGCCTACATTTTCCCAATCGCCCCCGCTGCGCTTAAAAACTGCATGTTGCGCAGCTTCTGCCCCACCATTGGTGTGCCCCGATGAGGTTAAGGTAATGTCGTATTGCACTCCGGTTCCATTATCAGGAGTAAAAGTCCAATACCCTCGATTTAAAAATTCAACAATTGGTGTTCCATCTACATTTAAATCCGATGGAACACTTTCGGATGCTGTGGAATTGAACTTTGCCGATAAGTAATGCATTGCACCCAAAGAACTAATCTCAAGTATTGCCGGCAAATAGTCACCACCTAATGCCAAAGGGAAACTATAAATTCCGGTTGATAAATACCGGCGCAAATTACCGGACACATTTTTTATCGAGCTTTCGTTAAGTATAGAACTTGGATTACTATTAAGAATAATAACCGTATCGGTGGATCCAGTAGTAATATTGCCTTCATTAAAGCTCAACGTATTGGCAATTAATACATTATCATCAATTGTTGTTCCGCTGGCATTATTCGTTATTAAATTTTCGAATTGAGTGGCTTTTGAACCCCCAATATCTTGAGATGAAGTACCTGAAAATGTAACTGAACCAAAGGCATCAACATTTTTAAAAATGGAATCGCTCGAATAATTTTTCCAATTACCTTCCAAAATTATTTTACCATCACAATCAATCCGTCCATCCTTGCCCCCAACAAAAATAGAATTGACATTTCCCTTAAAACCTCCATCTACATAAATTGCCGCACCAGTACCAATATGAATAGCACCTCCATTAATTGAAAGTCCAATGTTGTTTGAGATATAATCATCAATAATTCCATGATATCCACTGATATTCATACCGGTAAAATTTCCCTGCGTATTTATTTCCCCATTACCGGTAAGGTAATTATTGTTATTGGCTCCGGTAAAATTTCCATATACAGTCAATGACCCATTAAGACTAATATCCGCAGTAATATTCACAGTAAAATTTTGGGAAACCAAGAGATCGCCTGTTATGATGGTTGTTTGGTTATTGTTGGCGGTAAAAGCACCATCTATCGCCATTCTTCCCGTTATTTTCATTGTTAACGGATAGTTGGTAATTACATTCCCTGTAATCAATAGATTTCCATTAACCGTTACTTCACAAGTATTATTAAAAGTAAGGGTGCTGTTTAATGTAATTTCATGGTTTGCGCTAATGATAATATTATCGACAGTAGCAATAGTTACCGGTGGAACAATCCCACCTTGCCATACTGAACCCTCAGTCCAATTTCCGGAACTTATGGATACATAATTGATTCCAATTGCCCTAAAGGTAATTGAAAGAAAAAACAGGATTTTAACTACTTTTTGCATGATCCCGGGTAATCTGCTTTAGGTTTTGTAAAGTAATGATTTACTATTGAAATTAAATTAAAAGCTAATTTGGTTCTAATTTTAAAATCACTAATATTTCTTTGCACTCTAATTTTCCAATAAAATGCTGTTGAAAGCACAGTATTATGTTGGAATCCTCAAAGTTAAAATAATAAAACAATTTTTTATAACACCCCGCTTATTTAGAATTATTATAAGTAGTTGATACATTGAAGGATTATGAAATTTAATTAAAAATACTACCTTAGGAAAAAAGTGGCTTTTCTAGGCAATATTAATATAACACAATTGTATCTTTGGCACCTGAAAATTTACTACTACATCTATGGCAAAAGAATTGTTACTTTGGAGTCAAGCTTATAGCGTAAACAATGATGAAATTGATGCTCAACACAAAAAACTGATTGATCTCATCAACCTTTTGTACAATGTTTATTTGGATCAAAAGCATGAAACTGAAATAAAAAACATTATTGATCAGATTAAACAGTACTCGCTTTACCATTTTAAAACTGAAGAGACGTTTTTTAAAATAAAAAATTACAAGAATTCAGCAGAACATATAAAGTTACACCAATCCTTTATCGAAGAATTTGAAGAAATATTAAAATCATACAATGGTTTAAACCTGGTAATAACCATGAAAACTATGACTTTTTTGCAACGATGGCTCACCAATCATATTCTTAAAGAAGATAAAAAGTATATTGGATTTATTTAACTGGTACCGTTCAATTGTAATTTCATTTTATAATATATTTAATCTCAATTCTTTGATGTAAATTTAAAATTTAATTAACTTTACTTAAAGCTGTTAACAATAGCTTTACAATCAAATAATAATGGAAACAATATGTTAAAAGAAACCAAAATTTTATTGGTTGACGATGAGCCCGATATAACAGAGTTTATAGGCTTTAATCTTGAAGCTGAAGGCTTTATAGTTGAAAAAGCACAAACCGGTGAAGAAGCCATTGAAAAAGCCAAAGTTTTTATTCCCGATTTAATTATACTCGATGTAATGATGCCCGGTATGGATGGTATGGAAACTTGTGAAAAACTTCGCAAAATGCCAAGCCTAAATAACCCAATAATTGCATTTTTAACCGCCCGTGGTGAGGACTACTCCCAAATTGCCGGATTTGATGCGGGTGCTGACGATTACATTGCTAAACCTATTAAGCCTAAAGTGCTGATTAGCCGTGTAAAAGCATTACTTAAAAGAAAATCAGGTAAAGCGGATGATCATAACAAATCAACGGAACGCATTATGAAAGTTGGGGACATTACCATTGACCGCGAACGCTATAATGTTACCTTCAACAACCAAGAACTATTTCTTCCCCGTAAAGAATTTGAACTTCTAACCTTACTTGCATCAAAACCCGATAAAGTATTTACCCGCGACGAAATTTATACACATATTTGGGGCGATGATATCATTGTGGGTGATCGCACCATTGATGTTCACATCAGAAAATTACGCGAGCGGTTTGGCAACGACCATATTCACACCATAAAAGGAGTTGGATATAAATTTGTGGAATAACTCAAAAAGAAAACTCAAAAAAACAAGGTTACAATTGCGGGCAATTTTAAAATACTAATTCGATGTCGTTTAGTTAGCGAATTCCCCCCTATAATCCCCCCGAGGGGATACCTCCGCTGTGGCATCAGCGCTAGTCCTCCCTTGAGGGAGGTGGCCAAAGGCCGGAGGGTGAAAAAGCCTTAACTAAACGACATTGAATGCTAATTATTAATTAGATAGTAACCATTTTACCTATCCTAAAATTAGGGTAAAAAAAAATGTTCAATACAAAACGAACAACTAACAATAAACAAGTTATCTCTGAAGTGAAATATTTGCTCATTGAATATTGAGCATTTGCCCTGTCCGTTTTAGTGCTACATTTGCATTTCTATAAATTTAAAAATTAAAAGATGAGAAATTTTCAGATGAGCATTACAAGCAACCAAGCGGTGGTTTTCAAACGTTGGAGCCATAAACCGTATGCCGTGTTCCGTAGCATGCACAAAGTAATCAACATTGGGGTTTTATCTAGCGCCCTAACCCTGCTGGCCGCACCCAATAAAGGGTATGCGCAGACCGATACTATTACAATAAACGACCATCAGGAGATTGATGAAGTGATTGTAAGTGCAAGCCGAACACCCAAGGTATTCAGCGAATTGAACCGGATTGTAACAGTAATTCCCCACAATGAAATACTATCGGCTCCCGTTGAAACCCTCCAAGACCTGCTAAAATACACAGCCAGTGCCGATGTCCGCCAGCGGGGGGCTCAAGGCGTTCAAGCCGATATTAGCATCCGGGGCGGTTCCAACGAACAAACACTAATCCTTCTGAACGGAATTCCCATTAACGACCCACAAACAGGGCACCACAACCTAAACATTCCCATCGACCTTTCAGCTATTGAACGCATCGAAATCCTCCACGGTTCCGGTTCACGCATTTATGGCCCCAATGCATTCAGTGGCGCCATTAACCTTATTACCGACACAAAAGAAGCACGTAAAATTTTAGTTTCACTCAATGCCGGGCAATACGGACTTTACCAAGGAACCATTGCCGCCAATTACGCTATTGGAAAAGTAACCAACTATCTTTCAGCTTCCACCATATCTTCCAATGGTTTTTCCAACAATACCGATTTTAAAACCTACAACTTATTTTACCATGCCGGACTGAATTCCAACATTGGACAATTCGACCTGCAAGCCGGATACCTAACCAAAGCCTTTGGGGCTAACAGCTTTTATACAGCTAAATATCCCGACCAATTTGAACAAACCCGGACCCAGTTTGCCAGTTTAAATTATACTACCCAAAAATTACTCATGAAAATAAATTTCAGCATTTATTGGCGAAGGAACCACGACCGTTTTGAAACTTTCCGTGAAGACTATTATGTTTACCATAATGGTTATTATATTAAAGAACCTAATGATACAGCCAAATATAGTCCAACTTACTATTACCCGGGGCACAATTACCATTTAACCGATGTAGCGGGAACAAATTTGAGCACCGCTTTTGAATCCAAATTCGGTTCAACGGCATTGGGTGTTGATTTTAAATACGAACACATATATAGCAATGTGTTGGGTACCTTATCGGATACCATTGAGGCTCCCGGCGAAGCGAGGGGAACGATGAACAAAGAAGCATCGCGCCAATATTTGAACCTTTATGCTGAGCAAAGCATTCAATTATCATTTTTTGATATATCAGCCGGCGCCTTGTTTCACTACAACAGCGATTATAACTGGTTTATAACTGGAGGGGGTGAACTGGGTTTAAAGATAAATAAAAACCACCGGGCTTTCTTATCCATTAACCAAGCAATGAGGATGCCCACTTTTACCGATTTATATTATGATGGCCCAACCAACAAAGGGAATCCCAATTTGAAACCGGAAACAGCAGTTTCTTATGAATTGGGTTACAAAGGGAATTTGCAGGTTATACAATGGGATGCCGCTGTATTTCTGAGAGATACAAAAAATGCCATTGATTGGGTGAAAAATGCATCTGATACAGAATATACAACCTCCAATTACACTAACATGTTGACCAAAGGAGTAGAGCTTTCAACCCGTTTGAATGCACAAAGAATGGGTAATATCGGAAGATTTATTAATTATCTGAATTTGAGTTATTCCTACCTCCATGTATCGAAAAGCATTCCCGATACCATTGATTCCTATTATGCACTCGACTACCTGAAACAGAAATTCGCTCTATCGGCCGACCACACCCTTTATAAATCGCTTGGTTTAGCTTGGACGTTGACCTTTCAGGATAGAAATGGAACTTACAACAATGTAAACAATCAACCCATTGGTTATAACCCTTACCACTTATTTGATGTGAAGGTTTACTGGAAAAAACCCAATTACGAAATATATGCCGAAGGGCAAAACCTGTTCAATATTACCTATTCCGATTTGGGTGGAATTACTCAGCCTGGAGTTTGGATTAAGGGAGGAATTAAAATCTATTTCAATTTATAACCTGAAAAACAGAAAGGGCTGCCGAAACCTGGCAGCCCTTTGAATTGGAGTTAGCTTTGTTACAATTCAAATAAGTCGAATTTAACCTTCAGGTAGTAACTGGTTCCAACTATAAAGTTTGTTTTTTCAATGGTTAAATCGGAAAGTTTATCTTTAACATACTCACCTAATTCAGGATTCGTGGCACTTAAATCGATAATTTTCACTTTTGAATTCCCATCCAAAGTGACTTCCATCCAAACTTCACCTTCAATCAGGTTTTCTTTGGCAAACTTTGGATACTTTAAATGTTTTGCGATTTCTTTTTTAAAATCCACAGGTAATTTGACTGCCTCTTTAGGTGAATTTGTTGCACTTACTGTTGTAGCTAAACCTAAGGCTATTGCTACCATTAATACTACTACTTTTTTCATACTTTTAAGATTTAAAGGGTATAATTTATTTATTGTTATGTTAAAACTTTCTATTTGTGATGCCTTAAGTCAAGCTGTCAATCGGCATAACGTCAATTGCATATAACTATCTGTTTTTAAATCGGTATTTGCCAATTTTGTCTTGTTTATTGAGGCAATCCTGAAATTAAAGAATACGTTTTTCCATACTTTCAGGCAATTTGACTTTACCTTACACGACTTAATTTTTTGACATATTTTTTCCCGTAACAAAACAACGGCTTTGCTTCAAAATATTTTTTTATATACTTGTTATTTAGGTTATTAGAACATCATTTTAAACTGTTTTCGAATTATAGACGCTTTGAAAAAATGAATGTTACAAATAGGAATGAAATAATGCTGTCTGAAATAAAAAAAACCTTACAAACCTTTACCCATCAATGAAAAAAAAAATCCAAAAATGAGTACCGTTTAAAACCAATAGTATCTTTGTGTAAATATTTTTTTATGAAAAACATCGTTTTTATGCTATTTGTAATGGGCATTTGTATTAGTTGTCAACACGAATTAAAACCAAAACCCAATCCAACAGTTCCGCCTAAATATGTGGTTACGCATGAACCTGTTTTTGTAAACCAGGGAATAGTAACATTTGCAAACGCGGCGGGCAGTCCTATTTCAACCATTGATATTGAATTAGCCGACTCTCCACAAAAAAGAGAAATGGGTTTGATGCACCGTACCAGTATGATGGAAAACCAAGGAATGCTTTTTATTTTTGATGCAGAAGAAAGGCAGTCATTTTGGATGAAAAATACCCATTTACCCTTGGATATTATTTTTGTAAATGAAGCAAAAACTATTGTGCACATTGCCGAAAATTGTGAACCATACTCTTTAAAACCGATTCCATCGTTTGAATATGCAAAATATGTGGTGGAAGTAAATGCGGGCTATACTAAAAAGAACAAAATAAAAGTTGGGTCAATAATCAATTTTAAACTTTTGCATTCTTGATAAGATAAAATATATATTCCAAACAAGGAGTCACTAAAAAAGCTTTCAACTACCTTTGTCTTTTCTTTAGATTTAACTTATGAGCATAACAGAGAAATCACGTAAAGTTGAGGAATTATTCAAATCGCTGGAGGTAGAGATTTCTCATTTAAAAAAGGAAACGGGAGTTCATTGCATTGAAAATTGCATATACTGCTGCACCACTCCTAAAATCATGGCAACATCTCTTGAATTCTATCCGTTGGCCTATCATTTATATAAAACCGGACAAGCTGAACTGGTATTGGAAAAGATTCATAATTCTGAAAAAACAGCCTCATGTCCCTTATTAAATTCAATTTCAATAGATGGAAGTCGTATCGGTTGCACGCAATATGAAAATAGGGGAATGATTTGCCGCTTGTTTACCTATAATTACAGCACCGATAAGCATGGTTTTCGCAAAATATCGGCCTGTAAGGCAATGAAACTAGCGCAACCCGATGAAATTCGTAAAACCAATGAAATTCTGAAAGAAAAATCAATAGGTCCTCGTGCCAGTGGGTATTATTCGCAATTGCAAACCATCGATTTTATTGAAGGACAAAACCTTTATCCTATACGTGAAGCCATTACAACGGCCATTGAGAATGTACTTACCTACTATCATTATAAAGGTAGTGAAATAGAATAGATACATTATCACCAAATTTTAGCAACTATGGCATTAGCGTTTACTGCAAAAATTGAGCTTGGCTACCAAGCACCTGCTTTCAATTTATTGGAACCCCTTACCGGGAGATTCAGAAGTTCAAATGAATTTGCTTCTGAAGTGGCTACAGTAGTGATGTTTATTTGCAACCATTGTCCTTATGTAAAACATGTGAATCAAGGATTATTTAAGCTGGCTAACGATTATATTGGTAAAGGAGTGAAGTTTGTTGCAATAAATTCAAATGATGCCATAACCTACCCCGATGATGCACCGGAATGAATGATTGAAATTGCAAAGACTCTTAATTATCCTTTTCCTTATTTATACGATGCCACACAGCAAACAGCGCGCGATTATTATGCGGTTTGCACCCCCGATTTTAGTATTTTTGATAAGTCGTTGGCTTGTGTGTATCGGGGTCAACTGGATGATTCAAGACCGGGAAATAACTTGCCGGTTACTGGTACTGATATAAGAGCTGTACTCGAAGCGATGGTTTTAAGACAACCCATTCCAAAAAGCCAAATACCCAGTGCTGGTTGCAGTATTAAATGGAAGTAATTGGAATTTGGAATCTATGCTTGGCTCAATTATTTATTTGCCAATTTTTGCATGAATTCCTCCGAATTAATAAGGTATCGAATGTGTTCGGCAGAACCAATGAGCCCATCTTCGTCCCATGCCATTAAATTGAAAAATATTTTTTTACCTTCAAGGTTCGAAACCTCTGATTTGCATGTAATTATTGCCCCTGGGAGTGAGGCTTTTTTGTGCTGAACATTTATTTGAATTCCAACCGTTGAATAGCCATCTGGTAAAAATGGTTCAATGCTTGAATAGGCGGTATGTTCCATTAAAGCTACGAGAGCGGGAGTTGCAAAAACTTCTGCCAAACCAGAGCCATAACTTTTAGCCGTATCTTTTTTTTCCACCATTTTTGTTTGGTGCCCTTGCAATCCAACTTTTATTTGAATTTCCATTTTGATGACTATAAAAAAGAAAAACGGGTGATTCCCGTTTTTAGTATTGCACTTCAAGGTATTTATCGGTCTCTTTCAACATGTTATTAAAAAAGAGGATGCTTAAGGTAATACCATCTTTTTCGTTGTATTCAATGCTCACAAAACTGTCTCCCTTTTCAATAGTCCATACTCTTCGATAAAGTTTATCCGCAAATGCTTTATCATCAGCTTCATTCCAATCTACATTAGAATGATCATCTTCTCCATAAATTGATAAAACTCTTTCAACCATTGCTTTAAGCAACTCCAAGTCAACCTTTTTAGTCAGTGAAATAAATTTAACATTTACAGGGTTACTACCGGTAAGGCTATCTTTGTCAAAAAAAATTCGAAACTGAACGGCATCAAAAATTCCCAATTCATTCCAAGGAAGTTTTTTTTCATATACAATCATTATGGTTGCCGGAGTTTCTTCTCCATCAATTTCCTGATAATCATCAAAAAAGAAAGTTTTCAGATCGTAGGTAAAACAATCTAAAATGCTTTTACTTTTTTTATTAGGATTGAATGTATTCATTGTATATAACCTGCCTTTTTTTGTAAATTTATAAATTCCATCCTTTAAAAAAAATTTACTCGACCTTTTTTAAAATTAAATACTCACTTATCTTATTTTTCAATAAAAAATAAGGCTTACTATCATTAGTATAATCAATAGTTAAGGCGAAAGATCATAAATAAAAATTATTTTCTTTTTGGATTATTAAAATAGAAATGTATTAATTGGATTCAATTAACTTGAGTAAAATAAAAAAACCACCCGGAAGTAGGTGGTTTACATATTTTTAGATTAGATCAGATTTTTTGGAGCATCACAGTAAAGTGTCTCATTATAGGAGCTTCCCATACAATTTTATATCCTGTTTTTATTGTTTCCCTCCGGTCGAAAACATTTTTTAGGGCTACCGCAATAACATCCATGTGATTATTGGTATAAGTACGGCGTGGTATGGCGAGCCGCAAAAATTCAAGGTTAGGATAGCGGTTTTCGCGGGTTACTGGATCTCTATCTGCTAGTAAAGTTCCAATTTCAACTCCACGGATACCCGCTTCAAGGTATAATTCAATACCTAACGTTTGTGCTACAAATTGTTCTTTAGGAACCTGTGTAAGTAATTTTTTTGCATCAACAAATACCGCATGACCTCCAATCGGCCTTTGAACAGGAATTCCAAATTCAATGAGCCTGTTTCCTAAATAAGTAACCTGATTAATCCGGGTTTCAAGATATTCGAATTCAGTTCCTTCGTCTAACCCTTGGGCCAGAGCATTCATATCACGTCCACTCATTCCGCCATAAGTTATATATCCTTCGAACATAATATTATAAGTACACGCTTTACGGAACAGTTCCTCATTTTTGAATCCAATAAAACCACCCATATTTACTATGGCATCTTTTCTACTGCTCATGGTGGCTAAATCGGCATATTTATACATTTCAAGCACAATTTCCTTGATAGTATAATTTGCGTAAGCTTGCTCGCGGGTTTTAATGAAATAGGCGTTTTCAGCAAAGCGGGCTGAATCGAATAAAAGCAATATTCCATATTTCTTGGCTAAGGCCGATACTTCCTTTATGTTGGCAAGTGAAACCGGCTGTCCACCGGCGGTATTGTTGGTAAGTGTTAAAACAATGAACGATATTTTTTCTTTAGGATATTGTTTCAATACTTTTTCCAATTTTTCGGTATCAATATTCCCTTTAAAGGGATGCAAATTGTTGGTATCAAAAGCCTCGTCAATTGTGCAGTCAATGGCTTTTGCTTTGCGGAATTCAATATGCCCTTTTGTAGTATCAAAATGAGAATTACCAGGTACAACATCACCCTCTTTCACCAAAACGGAGAAAAGAACATTTTCAGCAGCCCGGCCCTGATGGGTTGGTAAAAAATAATCAAAACCCATAATTTTTTTAATGGCATCCTTCATATTTTGATGAGAACTGGCTCCTGCATACGATTCGTCGCCTACCATCATTGCAGCCCATTGTTTATCGCTCATGGCGCCTGTGCCGGAGTCGGTAAGTAAATCAATAAATACCTGACTGCTCTTTAAATTAAACAGATTGTAATTGGCCTCTTTAATCCATTTTTCGCGCTCTAAACGAGTGCTACGGCGGATGGTTTCCACCATTTTTATTTTATATGATTCGGCAAATGGTAATTCCATAATTGTATTTTTTAAAATTAATAATAAAACGTACTGATTTTAAGTTCAGAATTAATAGGTATGTTAAAAACCAATTGGGTTTATTATAAATGGTATGAATCCCTATTTTTTAAATTGAGGAAAATTTTGAGTGGAAGTACTTTTAAATATAGGTTATTCATGAAATACAATTTGATGTAAAAATAGCGGAAATATACAAAACCCAACCAAACATTTCTGTTTTGTTTAGCATACATTCTTAACCATTAACGGCATAAAAAAGAAGCTTCTGCCAATGAAAAAGTATTTTTTTTGTAATTATGTGAAACACTTTCAGATTTTGTAATCTGATATGAGTTAAAGTTTTAACTTTGACTTGGATTAAGCTGTACGATTAATTGAAACAAATTATTATTAAATAAAAAATTACTATGAAAGCTAAAAGTATTAAAGGATTGTTGATGATTCTTCTTTTTGCAACCATTATGGTTACTGGCTGCAAACAGGCTGAAGTAAAGCATGAAACTAAGGTTGAAGTTAAGGATGGCTGGTATTTCCTTAACGGTGAAAAGTATTTTATTAAAGCTATTGGATATGAAATTGGTGCCCGGCCCGGTCAAGATCCATACAAAGACACTATTTCCGATTTGGGTAGAATGCGTGCCGACATGAAAATTTTAAAAGATGGCGGATTTAATGCCATTCGTACGTGGAGCCAATTGTCGGAAGAACAGTTGCAACTGGTTCAGGAAGCGGGCTTAAAAGTTATTTTTGGTATCTGGTTAAAACCAGAGGAAGATTATGGCGACAGCGAATACATGAAGAGTTCGGAAGAACTGGTTCGGAAAGTGGTGGCATATACTAAGAAATATGATTGCGTTATTTCCTATTTAATTTTGAATGAACCCATGACTGACCACATTTATAAAGTGGGAGCAAAGAAAATGGCAACAATGTTGACCACCATGAAGGCAATACTAAATACCGAACATCCGGGAATACCAGTGGGTATTTCAGGCAATGCAGGTACCGATGACTTTATTGATATGAACTTACTCGACTTTTACGGTTACAACTGTTATGATTATGGCGGTGGACAGGTTGGAACTATGGGAATGGGAGGATTCCTAAACTGGTGTAACCAATTGAATAAAAATGAAAAACCCATGATAATTACCGAATTCGGTTATTCAGTTTCCGATATGGGATGGGGACAATACGGTGGCAATACCCTAGAAGCACAAAAAGAAGGGGTACTAAGAAATTATCGTAGTTTACTTGATGCTGGTGCTGTTGGCGCTTGTCCATTTTATTATGCCGATGGTTGGTGGAAAGGTGGAAAACCTGCCATTCATGACGATGCTCCTGAAGAATGGTTTGGTTATTGGGGTTATAGCAATTTGAACGATTCGGTAGGAACACCACGTCCAGTTTGGTTTGCATTGGTTACTTACATGAAAGGTTTGGTGGTTTCGCCAAAGAATCAGGAAGTATATGGCAATACCATTCCAGTGGAGTTATTTTTAGATGCCGATGTAAAATATGTTTCGGTAAAGCTTCATGACAGTGTTTTATTTACTCAGGAAGTGAAAAAAGCTGGTTTTTTAACTGATGCCATTCGATATACCCCAAAGGGAATGGAGGATGCTGAGTTGGTATTTGAGTTTTGCGATGCTACTAAAAAAGTAATTAAAACTGAAAGTATCTTTGTGTTACTATCAGAAGCAGAGGTAGTGTTGCCTAAGATAAGTTTAACTGTTGATCCGGCAGATAATTTAGGCAAAGCCAAAAAATGTACCATGAAAATGACCCTTTCCGACTTAGGAAAATTCAAAATTGTAAGCGATTTGCAATACAATTTCAATTACCATTTAGGTTGGGAATCTGGCCCTGAAAGTAAAATGGTAGTGCCCGAGTCAAAAGACCAAAAAGAGATAGTTTTGGAACAAAGAAGTGACATTCCCGATAATTGTTGGGTAATGGTTGCTTCGGCCGGAGTTACGGTTAAATACGGTAAATTCACTAAAAGAATACATGACCAGAAAATGGTTTACCGCGACCATTGGTTCGAAGGAATTGGAAGATAAAATGAATAATCATTATGAATAAATAAAAACGGCTTAGCTTCCACGAGGCCACTGAAAAAGTATCTATTATTTCATGTAGTCCATAAAAGGATAACTGGCAGGTGAAGACCAATTCTTCATCTACCAGTTTTTTTTAAGTGTGAAGTGTATTTTTTCTGGTTAAAA
>Ga0172379_10000516_pt1 | contig 95274 bp, 78 predicted proteins | sample GrowelOW334metaG_FD_119756 | JGI IMG/M metagenome (GOLD analysis project Ga0172379, IMG submission 119756) | Groundwater microbial communities from an aquifer near a municipal landfill in Southern Ontario, Canada - Groundwater well OW334 metaG | ecosystem: Environmental > Aquatic > Deep...
AAGTTCTTTCATGGAATTATTAAAGCCGCCTTGATCAAGCCGGGCGGCTTTGTAGATTAAAAATTTTTGCCGCAAAAATTTTTAGAGGATAAATTATATGAGCGGGGGGGGACCTGAGAGAACATCTAATTGTGTCAGTCCGCTAAAGCGGACTCCCACCCGAACCCCTTTTCCGAAGCGGGGGTTCTCGCCCCCCCCCACGCATTTTGGGGGGATAAATTATATGCGCGGGGGGGGACTCGAACCCCCAAGCCGTTAGGCACACGCCCCTCAAACGTGCGCGTCTACCAGTTTCGCCACCCGCGCTCTTGTCACACCCCGCACAAAAGGCAGCGTCTGCCTTTTTACACCTTTTAACAGGGCGCTGATACTATTCTAGTAAATTTAAAGGGCTAAAGGCAAAATGGTAGAATATCCCCATGACCTATGTGGCCGAACTTTTCATAGCTTTGATCTTCCTTTTGATGAACGCGGTTTTCGTTCTGGCCGAATTCGCGCTGGTAAAAGTCCGGTTCACCAGGCTGGAGGAGCTCGCCGCCGCCGGCGATCCGTCCGCGGCGCTGGCCAAGGACGCAGTCCAGAACCTGGACGGCTACCTGGCCGCCATCCAGCTCGGGATCACCATGGCCAGCCTGGGCCTGGGCTGGATCGGCGAACCCGCCATGGCGAAGCTCCTGGCCCCCTGTTTTCACGCGGCCGGCTTCGGGCTCACCGCCGCGGTATCTTATTCCATTTCCTTCGTAACCGCTTTCTTTATCATCACCGCCATGCATGTGATCCTGGGCGAACAGGTCCCGAAGTACATGGCCATCCTGACTCCGGAAAAAACCGTGCTCTGGCTGATCCTGCCGCTGCGGTTCTTTTACCGCTTTACCTATTACCCCATGCTGGCGATCAATAAAAGCTCCCATTATTTCCTGCGGCTTTTACGGGTCAAAGCGGGCGAAAGCGAACTTCTGCACTCGGACGAAGAACTCCGCATGATCCTGGGCCAGTCCCAGGAGCACGGCAGGCTTTCCCTGGGCAGACTGATGATGTTCGAACATCTCTTTGACTTCGGCAAGACCCATGTCAGGGAAGTCATGACGCCCAAGAACGCCATAGCCTGCATCTCGCCGGCCCGTCCCTGGGCGGAAAACCTGGCCCTCATAATGGCCAGGAAATATTCCCGCTATCCGCTTGCCGACCCGGACCTGACGAACCTGGAGGGGTTCGTTCATTTCAAGGACCTGGCGCTAGATTTCCTCAGCAGCTCCGCCGGCTGCGGGGCCCCCGAACTCCTAAAACTGAAAAGACCGCTGCATATAATTTCGGAAACCATAACCGTGGAAAAGGCTCTGAGGGACTTCCAGGAAAAGCGCGTTCAGATGGCGCTGGTAAAAAATCCCCAGGGAGAAATTACCGGACTTCTCACCATGGAAGATATTGTGGAGGAACTGACCGGGGAGATCCGCGACGAGTTCGAGCCCCCCCCCACGCTGACCCTAAGCCGCAGCCTTGTCTGGGAGGCTTTCGTGCCGGAACTGAAGGGGACCGGCCGCGCCGAAGCGATTAAGGAGGTTCTGGAAAGCCTTCACGCCGCAAAGCCCGTCTTCGACAAGGAAGAAGCCCTTAAAGCCATTCTGAAAAGAGAATCCAATTTTTCCACGGCCCTCGGCCATCAGACCGCTTTTCCCCACGCCCGGTTGCAGGGACTCTCCAAGCCGTTCATAGCCGTCGGCATGAGCAAGCGGGGCATCGACTTCCCCTCTGCCGACGACCAGCCGGTCAAAGTGATCTTTTTGATCCTGACGCCGTTCAACGAGCCCACTTCCCAGCTCAATATTCTTTCCCAGCTTTCCGGCCTCATCTCCAACCTTACGCTGCGCAAGCGCCTTTTCTCCGCCAAAACCCCCGCCGACCTCATGGACATAACCAGGACTTTCGAGAACAAAGTAATGAAATAGCGGCGGCCGGAAACCGGCCGCCGCTATATAACAGCACCGCCAAAAGTCCCGGATCACACAAACTTCCAGGCCCGCCGTTTCCTTAAAAGCTGGGTGCGGGAAAAATTTTCGCCGCGAAAATTTTTAATCACTTTTTCACGGGAGCCGGGCTCGCCGGAGCCGCCGCCGGAACGGCGGGCTGCCCGCCTGGCGCGGGAGCCGGAGCCTGCTGGGCCTGGGGAGGCGCGCCCAGCGGATACTGCTGCACCACCGAACGCATCCTGTTGCTGTTGGACATCACGGTCAACAGCAGGGAAGTGGCCGCGAAAATAGCGGCCGCGCCCATCGTAAACTTCTTGATAAAGGAAGTACCGCTGGCGGAGTTGAACAGCGCGTCCCCGCCGCCTCCGAACATCGACAGGGCCGAGCCCTTGCTTGTCTGGAAGATCACGATAGCGACGATCAGCGCGAACGCCATCAGCACATGGACCACCATCAAAAAGTTGTACATTTCATTCCTCCTAACATATCGAACCTCACGCCGGGCCGCCGGAAAAACGGCAGCAGGACTATTTCTGCGACAAAGCCACAAGACCGGGCAGGAGCTTGCCTTCGATGAACTCAAGGCTCGCCCCCCCGCCCGTGGAACAATGCGAGATCTGGCTGGTCTTCACTCCCGCCGTCTTGAGCACCGACAGCGTGTCGCCGCCTCCCAGTATCGTAGTTGCGCCGGCCTTGGTGGCGTCTGCCATGGCCTTGGCCACGGCTATGGAGCCTGAGGCGAAAGCCGGGGTTTCAAAAATGCCTACGGGGCCGTTCCAGAATATGGTCTTGGCGCCTTTTATCTTTTCCGTAAACAGCATCTCGGTCCTGGGGCCGATATCCACTCCTATCCACTCCTCTCCGATGGCCATGGACTGGGTGACCTCTTTGGCTGCGTCGGGGTTGATCTCCTTAACCACGATGTGGTCGGCGGGCAAAAGCATCTCGACATTATTCTTAAAAGCCTTCATAATGATCTTTTTGGCCTCGTCCACCTTTTCGGCTTCAAGCAGGGACTTGCCGATATTGGTCTGCTGGGCGGAAAGGAAAGTGTACGCCATGCCGCCGCCTATGATAAGCGTATCGACTTTGTCGATCAGGCTGTAAAGCACATTGATCTTATCGGAAACCTTGGCGCCGCCTATTATGGCGACAAAAGGCCTGACGGGATTGACCATGGCCTTATCCAGGTACTCCAGCTCTTTCTGCACCAGAAACCCTATCGCGCCGGGCAGATACTTGGCGATGGCGGCCGTGGACGCATGAGCGCGGTGCAGGGCGCCGAAGGCGTCCTGCACGAAGAACTCGCCGTGCGCGGCAAGGCCTTTGGCGAAGGCGTCGTCGTTCTTCTCCTCTTCGGCGTGGTAGCGCAGGTTCTCCAGAAGGACTATTTCGCCGTTCTTGGCCGCTTTCACGGCTTTCGCGGCTTCGGGCCCCACGCAATCGGCGGCGAAATGCACCTTGACGCCGGCCAGTTTTTGCAGATGGGGCGCCACGGGAGCAAGCGTATACTTGGGATCCACCTTGCCTTTAGGCCGGCCCAGATGCGCCATCAGGACCACTTTGCAGTTGGCGTCCAGCAGGTATTTCACGGTCTTCAGCGTCTCACGGATACGGGTGTCGTCCTTTATCACGCCGTCCTTCATGGGAACATTGTAGTCCACCCGGACAACGACGCTGACATCCTTTAAATGCGAATCCTGAACCTTGGCAAGCCGCAGCATGGTCTTATCTTCCGTAGTCATTTCAGTCTCCCGTTCAAATATTCGAAGGCCGGAGGGCCGGGGCGCCCGAAACCGGCCCCGCCCCCGGACCTTCGTACCGGCCCTTACACCGTCATTTTCTCCTGCTTTAACAGCTTCACCAGGATCTCTTTCAGGCCCGGCGTGGTCCTTTCCTTCAGTGAATAGGTCACCCGCAGGGAAGGCTTGTTGAAGTGCAGATGTTCAGCCAGGTCTATCGGCGTGCCCACCAGCACCAGGTCCGCCGGAACGGCGTTGATGGTGTCTTTCAGTTCCTTCATCTGGTCGTCGCCGTAACCCATGGCCGGCAGGATATCCTCAAGCTGCTTGAAGTTCTCGTAAACCTTCTTGATGGTTCCTATGGCGTAAGGCCGGGGATCGACGATCTCCTTGGCGCCGTACTGTTTGGCGGCCACATAGGCCGCTCCGTAATCCATTTCCCCGTGCGTGAGCGTGGGGCCGTCTTCCACGACCAGCACCTTTTTGTTCTTCACCTGGCCGTTCTCCCCTTCGATCGTGACCGGAGACTCGGCCTCTATGATCCGGGCCTTCGGGTTCATCAGCTTTACATTCTCCTTCACATCCTCCACGGCGTCCGGCTCGGCGGTGTCGACTTTGTTGATGATAACGACATCGGCCATGCGCAGATTCGCGGCGCCGGGGTGGTAAATCCCCTCGTGCCCGGGGCGGAGCGGATCCGTGACCACGATATGCAGGTCGGGTTTATAGAAAGGCAGGTCGTTGTTCCCGCCGTCCCAGAGGATGACATCGGCCTCTTTTTCGGCTTCCGCCAGGATCTTGCCGTAATCCACGCCCGCGTAAACGATGACGCCCGCGGCTATGTGCGGCTCGTACTCTTCCATTTCTTCAATGGTGCATTTATGCTTTTTAAGGTCCTCAAGCGAGGCGAAGCGCTGGCAGGTCTGCGCCACCAGGTCCCCGTAAGGCATCGGGTGCCGTATGGCCACCACCTTCTTCCCCATGCCCTTGAGCATGGAAGCTATGAAGCGCGTGGTCTGGCTCTTGCCGCAGCCGGTGCGCACCGCGCAAACGGCGATAACCGGCTTTTTGGATTTTATGTAGGTATGCTCTCCGGAAAGCATCGTGAAGTCCGCGCCGCAGGCCAAAGCGATGGAACCCTTGGACATAACGGTGTTGAAAGCCACATCGGAATAAGAGAACACGACCTCGTCCACCTTCAGCTTCTTTATGAGGTCGGCAAGTTCCTTCTCTTCGTGGATGGCTATGCCGTTGGGGTAAAGCTTGCCCGCCAGCGCGGCCGGATATTTCCTGCCCGCGATATTGGGGATCTGATAAGCGGTGAACGCCACCACTTCGTAGTCCGCATTGTCGCGGTAATAAACATTGAAGTTATGGAAGTCGCGGCCCGCGGCTCCCATTATCAGCACTCTTTTCTTGGTCATAAGCACTCTCCTGCAAACACTAACAAGCCGGGCGTCTTAGAGTCCGCGAGTCCGTCCGAACCTGCGGACGGACTCCACTTAAGAGTCGACCCCCAGGCAAATCGTTACAGCCCCTTCTTGATCATGTAAAGCGCCAGGTCGATGATGCGGTTGGAATAACCCCATTCATTGTCGTACCAGGCGAGGATCTTCGCGAAGTTCCCGCCGATCACCTTGGTGCTCTTGCCGTCAACGACCGAGCTCAGCGGGCAGTGGTTGAAATCTATGGACACCAGAGGCTCGTCCGTGTAACCCAGGATCCCTTTAAGCGGCCCCTCGGCGGCGGCCTTGATGGCGGCGTTGAGCTCTTCGGCGGTGGCGGGCTTCGCCAGGGTCACCGTCAGATCGACCACGGACACATTTGGGGTGGGTACGCGGATGGCGAAGCCGTCCAGCTTGCCTTTAAGCGCCGGAATGACCAGCGCTATGGCCTTGGCGGCGCCGGTGGAAGTCGGGATCATCGACAGCGCGGCGGCCCTGGCGCGGCGCAGGTCGGAATGGGCCATATCGTGCACCTTCTGATCGTTGGTGTAGGCGTGGATGGTGGTCATCAGGCCTTTCTCTATCCCCCATTTGTCGTTTATTACCTTGGCGAAAGGCGCCAGGCAGTTGGTGGTGCAGGAGGCGTTGGACAGCACATGGTGGTTCCTCGCGTCATATTTATCCTCATTGACGCCCATAACCACGGTCAGATCCTCGCCTTCGGCCGGAGCGGAAATAATAACTTTCTTCGCGCCGCCCTTGGTGATATGGTTCTCGGCGCCCTTAACTTCCTTGCCCTTCTTGTTCACGCCGTCCTTCTTAACGGTGAAAAGGCCGGTGGCGTCCACTACGATCTCTACGCCCAGCTCTTTCCAGGGCAGTTCCGCCGGGTCTTTTTTCTTAAGGACCTTTATGGTCTTGCCGCAGGCCACGATGGCATCTTCCCCCACGGCTTTCACCTCGCCGCAAAGCTGGCCGTGCACGGAATCATATTTTAAAAGGTGCGCGTTGGTCTTCGCGTCGGTAAGGTCGTTTATCGCCACCAGTTCAAGGGCTTTGTCGCCGCGCTCAAGGATAGCGCGGGCCACAAGCCTGCCTATCCTGCCGAAACCGTTAATGCCGATTTTAGTTGCCATGTTAAGTTCTCCTTGTTTAAGTTAAACGATAACAAATCCGTTAGAGCTTCAACTAAATTATATCAAATTACACCCCTCCGCCTCCACAGCAAGCGGGTACCCGCAAAAAAGGGCCGGCCGCCGCACTTCCGGCCTGCGGACCGCAGGCCGGACGGCATCGACCTCGGTCATACGTTCAGCCGCGCCTGATCTTCAAGATTTAAGGGTTTTAACCCCCAGCACAAGCTTCCGGGGGAGGATCTCTATCTTTTGGATGCCGTTGGGGAGGTTGATGGGTTTTGTCAGGTCCATGGGCGGTCGCTGTTTGTCGCCGATCATCTTAAGGGTCCGCTGGACAAGCGCGTCCGGCAGCGGGATGCTTTTAACCTTTAATTTAAGGGTGTTGACCACAGCTACGCCCTTGTCCGCGCTGACGCGGCATTCAAGCTCCACCGAATTATCCATGGTCAGGTATTCCCCGAGCTTCCTCATCACAAAGGAATCCGAATCCGACCTGAGCGGTTTAAGGAAAGCGGCGCTGAAACTGGCGACGCCGGTCAAAGCCAGCGTCTGAGCGTCTTTAAGGCAGATCGAAGCCGACTTCACGGTCATGGATTTATTCTTTTTTCCCGCCGCCTGCGCCTGGATCCACCAGGTGATGTAAGAATTGAGTTCGCTTTCCGTAAAGCTGAAGGACCTTACAGCGCCCGCTTTTTGAGCGCCGGTATTCCCGGGCTTATTTTTTTTGACAAAATCCACGGCGGCCTGAAATCCGGGGACCGGCGCGGCGCTTTTGCCCGTGGTCGCAGTCGCGCCGGCCTGAGGCGCGAGGAATGCGAATATTAAAAACGCTGTTTTGATCATATTGGTGTCCTGTGTATGTGGAATTAGCGAAACCTGCTCGTTTTGCGACGCTTCAGCCCGGACTTAAAACCGGCAATTTTACCTTAAAAGCCCAATGCCGGACAGGCTCCTGCCGTACCTGATTTTAGCATTTTTTAAAAACCGCCGCCCTCCATCCGCGATCCTGAAGGACCTCTGCCGTTCCTCCCGTCGCCTCAATAACTTGTATAATCCTCATTATGTTCCAATTGACCAAAATTAAGAACAGGCTCGGCATAGCCGCGCTCTTTCTCGGCGACATCCTCTGCCTTCTTCTTATTTTCCAATTGTCGGTCATTTTGCGAAAAAGCCTGCTGCCGGTCATTTTTCACGACCTGCCGCTTTTCCTCAACGATCTTTCGATATACAGCTGGATCTTCCCCATCTGGCTGGGCATCATGACCTACGAAGGCGCTTATTCAAGGCGGTTCGCCGTCTGGGACGAAGTTAAATTCCTCTGGAAATCCTCCTTTTTCGCCTGCGTGGCGGTGTTCACCATACTTTTTATAAGCAAAAAAGGCCCGGAATTCTCCCGCACGCTTATGCTCATCATGGGAGCCCTTTCGGTCCTGCTCTTTCCCTTTTTAAGGGCCGCACTTAAAAAAGTGATATATTCCGCGGGCCTCATGAAACGCAAAATGCTTATCGTCGGCTCCGGCGAAGCCGCCGTCTCCGCCTTTAACGCCGTGCGGAACGAACCCAACCTGGGCTATGATGTCGCAGGCTTCGTCGACGACTCTTCCGCTCATGAAGAACTCTGCGGCTTAAAGGTCCATCCGCAGCTGGACCAGATAGAACGCTACATAAACAGCGCCGGCATCCACGATGTGATAGTGGCCAAACCGGAACTGGACAAAGACGCGCTCAGCCATCTCATCAACGCCATACAGCACAAGGCCGAAAACACGCTCTACATCCCCGATTTCAAAGGCCTGGCCGTTTCGGGGACCGAACTAAGATATTTTTTCCGCGAGCAGGCCATGATCATAGAAATAAGGAACAACTTATCCAATCCGCTGAATTACGCCGTCAAACGGAGCATAGACTACCTGGCCGGACTCCTGCTGTTCCTGCTCTCCCTGCCCTTGCTGGCGCTGATCGCGCACCTGATCCGGCGCGATTCCCCCGGCCCGGCCTTCCTCCTCCAGCGCCGCATCGGCAGGAACGGCCGCCCCTTCAGGTGCTACAAATTCCGCACCATGTACCTGGACGCGGAAGAAAGACTTCACGCCATTTTAAAAGAAGACGCGAAAGCCAAAGCGGAATGGGACAAATTCTGGAAGCTGAAAAACGACCCGAGAATAACCAAAGCGGGACAATGGCTCAGGGCCACCTCGCTTGACGAACTTCCCCAGGTCATAAACATCCTGAAAGGCGAAATGAGCCTTATAGGCCCCCGCCCCTACCTGCCCAGGGAAAAAGAATTCCTGGTCGACGAAGGCGAAACCATACTCAAACTTCCCCCCGGCATAACCGGCCTCTGGCAGATAAGCGGCCGCAGCGACACTTCCTACGACTTCCGCATAACCATGGACAGCTGGTATGTAAAGAACTGGGACCTCTGGCTGGACGTCATGATAATCTTCAAAACCATCGGCGTAGTCCTGAAAAAAGAAGGCGCCCGTTAAAAATTTTCGCCGCAAAAATTTTTAGCGCATTATACTGCGATAAGTTTGCGAACTTCGTAAACTTGGCGACCTGCAGAATAATTTTGTTCTCCTGATTTCTCTAACGGAAACCATCCTAAACTGCAGGATTACCAGGTTAATCTTGCATGTATTTTTAATCTGTGTTAATCTGCGCAATCTGCGGACACCCAGCTTCTATCCTGTCCATCCTGTCTATCCATGTTGATTATCCACAAAAATCTGCGGCTTTCAACTTCCCAATCTCGAAAGCAGGATTTGTTTCAGATTCACGGCCAGGTCGTCCACATAGTCCCTGTCGGCGATAAGCGCATCCAGATCATACTTTATGCTTGCGGCGTCTATTTTTTCCACAGCGGCAATAAGCCTGGAGTAAAGTTCTTTTTTATCGGAAACATTTTCAATGCAGGCCAGATTCGGCTCAATACCCTTCTGCAAATACCACATAAGGTCAAAATAGTCGCGCCCCTTAACCGTCGCGAGCGTTTCGCCTTTTTTGCCGGTTTTCGCCCATCGCCTATTAAGAACAGCACGGATCTTGGTGGCCATAAGCGTCGGCAGATCGAATGTTCTTACCAATACCGATTCCCCATGCTCAAAAAGCGGAATTATTTCCGTCTTATACTCGCGGCAAAACGAAATATCCGTATATAACTCCAGTTTTAAAAATAAAAGATCCGATTCCGGATACGACGCAAGTCCCAGATCAAAAAGCACGGGGAATTTCAGCAATACGCGAAACTTCTGAATCTTTGTTTCAACTTTAAAGCCGTGCCTGGCTGAAAAATACGCCTTTAAATCCCTCGCCAGAGCGTCCAGAGATACCACACCGTGAGCATCCACAAAATCCAGATCTTCGGACAGTCTCGGCAGACCGTGGCAATGTTTCAGCGCCGAACCTCCATAAAACACAAGGCCCGAATAATCCTTCCGGGAATATATAAAAGCCAGCGCCAATGTCTGCAAATATTCCTTTACAAGGTTGCGCCGGAAAACCGCGGACACACCGCCGTTATCTGCCAGCAGACTTTTAAGATCATCCAGCATTTTTTATCCAGTCCGCAGCCACGGTCATTTTAGCCGTTTTTGAAACGGCGGCATATTTCCTAAACTCGGCGATGTCGGCTCGGCTCAACCGCTCCAGGTTCAGGCGCAGCGCCTTAAAAGCGCTTTCACCGGCAAGCAGTTTGCGCCGTAAATAAATGAAATCAAACAACGCCTTTATTTTTGAGGCCCTGCATACTGGGAAACCGCCTTCCGCCGCAGTTTCATATCCCCAAAAAAGCGGTTTTTTAATTTTGTGATAACTGAAAAGCCCCAGAGCGTTTTTATATACCGCCGTTTTATTGGCGGTAATCAATGTGAAGTTAACCGGCGCCTCGGTCAGCAGGTTGTGCTTATAAAGCACATAATCAAGGCTTAGGTAAGCTGGACTGTAAAGCTTGACGGCAAGGAACTCAAGATACTGCGTCCATATACCCTTGATTTTTACGGCATCGCAATATGCCCGGCTGACATAAACACCCCGCTTAAAACGTATAATATCGCCGCGCTTTTCCAATCTCGAAAGCAGAAGCCGCAGATAATCGTTTTTCAAATTAAAAACACTAAGCCCCCCCACAGTAAAATACGGCATACGGGCAAGCTGCAAACGAATCTCTTTGGGTTTGGGTGTCATTTCTGATAATATACAAAAAATGATTGCTTTTGGAAACAACCTTCAACCATTTCTTCTATAGTGATTTATTTTCCAGAATTCGGATGACTTCACAGCGCCGCACTCAATCTGCATAAATCTGTGAAATCTGCGGATTCGGGATCATAATCGGCGTTAGTCTGCGGATAACCTGGGTATGCTTCTGATTCCTGTCTTAAATCGTGTCTATCCATGTCGATTGTCTTAGCGTGCAGATTTCAGAATTGAGTATTATGTCACCGGAATTAGGCGGCTACGCGCGGACGATCGCCTTGAAGATTTCAAGGTGCTCCTGCGCCGTTTTTTCCCAGCTGAAAAGTTTCGCCCTTTCAAGACCGGCAGAGCTTAAAGTTTTTCTGAGAGAATCATCCCCCGCCACTTTTTTAATTCCCTGAGCGATGCCGTCGATATCGTGCGGGTCGATATAAACCGCCGCTCCGCCGCACACTTCCGGCAGGCTGGCCGCTTTTGAAACCACCACGGGGCAGCCGCAGGCCATGGCCTCAAGCGGCGGCAGTCCGAACCCCTCATAGAATGAGGGATATAGAAAAAAAGAGGCAAGATTATATAACGCTCCCAGCTCCGCGTCCGTTATATAGCCAAGGTAAACCGCTTCGTCTTTAACTTTTGCCAGCAACTCCATGATCTCCTTGTTTTCCCAGCCTTTAAACCCGACAAACACAAGCTTAAACCCGGCCCTGGCGGACCGGTCAAGGCTGGAATAAGCTTTTAAAAGGCTTATAAGGTTCTTGCGCGGCTCCATGGAACCGACACAAAGAATAAACCTGTCCGGCAGGGAATATTTGGCCTTAACGGGGGCAAGCTCCTCCGCCGACATAAGCCGGAACACCTCTTTGTTAAACCCGAGCCGCACCACGCGCAGCTTCTCCGCAGGCAGGCCGAATTTATTAACAGCCTCGTCCCGCACAAAGTCCGAAATAGCTATGATCCCGTCGGCCCTGCCTATATTTTTCCAGAACTTTTTCCTGAAATAATCTATGCGTTCGCGCGGGTGCCACTGCGGATAATCCTCGAAGGAAAAATCCATTATCGAAACCACCGTCCGCCGGGCCCGGACGCGCAGCGGAATAAAATTAGGCTCAAAATAAAGGTCGAACGGCTTCAAGGTTAACGGGCAGATATTGTCTTTTATGGACCGGGCGAACTTCTTCATGGCCGGGACCTGTTTAACCAGTTCCTTGATCTCGTAAAAAGCGCCCCTGTTTTCCGAGGCGAAAAGTTTTTTGGAAAAATACCCGTAATAATAGGAATAGTCGTTTTCCGGGGCCAGCAGGGCCATAGCCCTGGCGGTCTGGTAGGTGTAATTCCCCACCCCGGTAAGCGTGGAAAGCAAAGGCGTGGTGTTTATCGCTATTTTCATCTGAATATCGCGACGCTCAACCTTACAAATTCTCAGGCTCTCCCGCCTGGGCGTCATTCCTGGTTCTATATAATCCCACGCCTTCCTTAAACACCCCTATCACAAGGCAGTAATATACCACTATGGCCGCCTGTTCGGCCACAGGCTGCATACCGGTTGAAACAAACCCGGCCGTGAACACAAGGCCTAAAATGGCGGCGGCAAAATAAGGCTTGGCCGGATCCGTCTCCAATTCCTCCGCCAACCCGGGACCAAAACGGCGGATCACAGGCGCCAAAACCGCCGCCAGATACCGGCCGGCAAAAGCCAGCGCCAGAGCGCCGAAGGTAAAATAGTAGTTTTCTCCGCCAGAAACCGGCGACCGCAGACCGGCCCCATACAATCCTCCGGCTGCGGCGCTCCAGAATGCGGCAAGAGTCCGCGCTTTATTACTAGACAAACAGCGCAGGAGGCGCGCGCCCTTCTGTGCCCCGTCCGTAGCAAGCCAGGGCAAAAAGAAGTAAATAACAGCCGACAGCGGCAGAAGATTCCATCTGACCTCAGAAACCAGCCTGCCGCGGCCCGCCGTCCAGACCGCATACAACGCCGCCAGGACTCCCAGAATTTTTAAAAACGGCGGCAGCCCGGAACCGTCCGCGAACCACCAGCCGGAACTTGCCCGGCCCGTATTGCGCAGGTTATGCCAATAAGCCCCCGCTCCCAGAATAATAAAGAACATGACTCTGGCCCCGGAGGCGGGCCCCGCCAGGCCCGCGGCGTACCACAAGCCCGGACCAAGCGCGGCGAATAAAATAATTTTGTTCGCTAACGCAAAATAATTTTTCGCATATTCCCATGCCGTACCGGTCCCCGTTTTAACGCCCCCCCACAAGAGGCCGGAAAGGCTCCCCGTCTTCACCGCAAACCAGTTCCATGGGATCTTTCTAAAACCTTTCCAGGCTAGGAAAGCTAGCAACGCGTATACCGCCAGCTTCAGCAATTTAACCGGCAGCCCGGGGCCGGCCGCGGGGACAGGCGGGGTAATAAGCCTGTCCCAGGCTTCCGACGAAACAGCAGGCAACGGCTCCACGACCGCAGAATCAAGTTGAAACCAGGGATGTTCCGCCGGCTCCAGCCTGCCGGAAGCCGCCAGCCTGGACGAGGCGTCCGGCTTACCGATAAGCTCTACCGTTTTTTCAGGCAGCTCTTTGAAGCTGTTCGCGTCCCTATAGAAATCCAGGCTCCGGCCAAAGGCCGAAGCCACAGGCCAATCCGCAAAAGAGTCCGCTACAGAAACCATCTTATAGCCCTCGTAGACCATGCCGAATTCAAAGCTCTTGTCCGGAGAAAAACTTAGCTCTCCAAGCTCCGCCTTGTACGAAGCCCCTATAAATTTGCCGATATCTTTGTTGCCTGCTGAAAGTTCGGAAGGGGTCACAAAAATGCGGCCTTGCGCGCCTTTAGGACAAAGGGCCGCGGTTATGGCGGACTTTTCTCCCTCCAGGGTCAGCTTAAGCCAGCACGGATTTGCCGCGGCCGTTCTTGCAGGCACCCGGTATGAAAAGCCGACGCCTTTAAACCATTCGACAGGCTGCCCGGCGGCGGCCCGCCAGCTAAGCGCGGCCGAACCGGAATAACCGGGAGGCAAGGAACCTTGCAACATACCCTTTGAAGCCGAAAGCAAAGCCCCTGCGGGAGCGGAAACACTTCCGGCCACGGGGAAATCAGGAAATTCTCCCGGCAATTTAAGTTCAAATGCCCGGACTCCCTCCATCAAAACAGGCTCGAAAAGCGCCAATTCCTTAAACTTCAGGCGGTATGCTCCCCCGGACAACAAGAAGTTGAAGCGCAGGCTTTTAAGCCTGCCCGCGCGGCCCAGAACCTCAGGGCGATTGTGGTTGATACGCAGGCTGAACTCCCCGTCCTCAAAAACAGCCGTAAGCTCGGTCGAAAGGATCTTGTCCGCGCCCTCCGGCAGAGACAAAAACAGCCTTGTATCGGCCTTGATCTCCGAGGGTAAAGACAGGGAAAGCCGTAAATGACGCCCTTCGCCCGCAAGCACAAAACCGTCAGGGGAAGATTCGACGCTTACAAAAGGCTTGCCGGCTGAAAAGCCGACGCCGTGGTCAAGAATAGCCATGCGGCCGCGATCTTCAGGGTGCGCGGAGGCCTCGGCCCGCAACCTTTGTTCTTCGCTTTCGTACTTATCACGCAAAACAAAAGGTAATGTGGCGGCTTCCTCGGGTTCCGCAGTTTTAACCTGCGAAGCCAAAAATGCCCGCACCTGTTTTTCATACGGCAGAAGCGAAAGGTCCGGCAAAGGCTTCGCGGCCGGCAATTTCGCGCTTAAAACAGCGAAAGGGAAATAGCCCCGCATCACCGGCCAGACCTCTCCGGTTTCAGACGGCAGCGGATTTGAAACTTCCTCCCCCCAGCGGCTTAAGAAGGACTCTCCATAGCCGTAATAAAGCGGCGCTTTAACCTCGCACAGGCTCACAAGGCGGACATCTTTAATTGAACCAGCCGATAGCGCGGCGGGCGCGTCAGGAGTTAAAATTATTTTCCCGTCCTTAAAAAACACTTCGCCCAGGCGGGTCAAAGGCCGGAGATCCACTACCATCCTTGTGATCGAACCGTCCAAAGCCGTAAGATGAGCGGGCAAAGGCTCAAACCGGACTTTAGATCGTCCCGATGTAATTTCAGCGCCCCGCGCCGGTTGGCCGGCCGCGGGAAACAATTCCTCTTCCTGCCGGCCAAGTTTTTGAAAGACCACCCGCTCAAGCGGGCGGACCGAGGCCACGACTTCGGGCGAGCCTTTGACAAACACTATTATTTCCTGCAAAAAAGCCGTGTCTTTGCCCGCAAAACGGTCTTTTAAAAGAGCCGGCAGAGCTAAACGCCAAAGCGTACCCTCAGAGGTGTAACCAGCGGGCAAAGCGCCAAGTTCAGTCATAACTCCTGGACTGTAATTGTCTTTCGCGGCAAGCCGCACATTGACGCCAACCGGTTCCGTACCCGGGGCAAAAATAAAGTCCAGATATTCAAATCCGGTTATCTCCATATGCATACGGCGCTGGATCACGGTCGCGTCTCCCAGGCCTGTATAACGCCAGTGTTCGTCGGGCTTTCTCCGGAGAACGCGGCCAAGGCTATAGGAGTATTTTTTTGGCAGCCAGACGGACTTGGCGGGCTCAAAAGTGACAGCCGGGGACAAAACGCTTTGCCCCGAAAAAGCCGCCACGCGCTGGGGAACCCCGCCGTAATAATCCGGGATTTCGCCGGAAATTTGCGCCGACAAATTCACCGGCGAACCGGGAATGAGGTTCTGATAATCGATCCACAATTCGTCAAAACCGGTAAGCGCCTGCGAATCCAAGGCGGAGCTGGAGAATGAAAGGTCAAAGTGCCGCGGTCCGGCGGCCGGCAGCCAGCCGTAATTTTGACCCATCACGCGCCAGCCCCCCGCGTCCGCCACGGAAGCCGGTCCGGCGCACGCGCCGGAAGAGGAACTCACAGCCAGCGGCAGCGTCTCGCAAACAGCCGCGCGCTTCTCCGTCTTCAGCGAAACCGCGGCCTTAAGAGTAAAAGCTGCGCGTCCGTCAACGGGGAGCTTAGCGAGCGCGGAGAAAAAGCCGGAGGCCGCCTTTTTTGTTTCCACAGCGTCCGAATTTCGCGCGTAAATTGCAAACGACCTGTCGCCTTCCACCAGGTACGCGTTTAACTGCGGCAGGGCCACAACCGGTATAAACAAAACAATCTGGATTACTATAAATTTAGATCTGTTATTCATAAAAAAGGAGTTCACGACTCATTTAAAAAGAATATCCATGCCGGGATGATACTGATTTTCACGCCTTCCGCACTTCATCTTCAAACATCATAATTATTATAACATGCTAACCAATATTAAATATAATTTACCCGAGGCGGCGGGATCAGCTCTACATTTTCTTAGAGACGTCACCAGAAATTCTACAATCTGTAAACGACATCCACACCACATATCTTGTAAGGCTTTATAAACCGGCCTATGAGCGGGGGAACGCCGTTGTTATAAGCAATGCCGGCGGCCTCCGGCGGAAAATGCCTCTTAATATAAGCCGGAATCGGGCCTTCTTTATACATTTCGGGGTGAACTATCAAATACTTAACCCCGGCTTTACGCAATAAGTCCATAGTCTGCCTATTTGCCGGATAGTTTACCTTGTTATAAAATGCCCAGGCTTCCTTTTGCGCCGGACCGGCGCCGTTCACAAGGCGCTTTCTATGCACTATTTGCCACAATAGATAAGTTGAGAACGCGCCTTCATCGTTGGGCATCATGGGATATTCGGCCACAATAAAATCCCCTGGTTGGGCGGCCAACCATTTATAAACCTCCGGAGGATTATTAATCGGCATAGCATAGTTCGGCGGAATACTCCAATACTCAAAAACCAGGACAATCAGCACCACGGTCACCAAACCCCTATAGCGATTTTTTGAAAGGACCCCGGACAGGTGAGTCAACACCACCGCCGCACCGCAAGCCACAAACATATTTACAAGTATGCCAAACCTGGCATAAACCCTGAACATCGGCGCAATTTTATGAGCAAAAAACCCGATCAAGGGAATTTTAAACGGTCCAAATGGAATGTATGGCGGGAATGACATAATGCACATAAACGCCGCGGCCAGAGAAAAAAATAAAAAATAAAACTTGTGTTCCTGGCTGAATCGGTTCTTAAACCAAAATACAATCCCTGTTAAAAAGAGTCCTAATGGAACCAAACCGAGATAAAGGGTCTGTTCCGTGGTGTTACTTCCGTGCAGGTGAGTGCGTATAAAATTTTCAAAGTAATGGCCTAGCACAGGATGGTCTATAGATGGAACAAAATACTCCCACATCCTTACCGAATAAACGACAAGAGCGCCAAGCGGACGCGCCGGCCCGATTGGCGCAAGGTCTCCTTCAGTACGTGCAATTATCTCCAGTATAGCTTTATATTCAAAAGGAATGACAAACAACGCTGCAAACAATACGCAGCAAATATAGTTGAAGACAAAAGCACCGCAAGTCTGTACAGGACAAGGGTTTAAGGCTTGCCCGCCTGACCGGCTTTTGGACGCCGTCCAGTCAAAAAGCACAAACAGCGCCGCTACATATAGGCAAAAATAACCGGTGTATAAGCTGGTAAGAGCAACTAACACAAAACTTCCGCCGACCAAGGATGCCGAAAAAACCGTTCGTTTTAACCGATTATGAAAAAGGGAAATTAAAAAAAAAGGGATAAACGCATTGAAAGCAAAGCCAATATGTCCCCCCCCGCCATGCGCAACCGCTGCGGGGCAAAACCCGAAGATTAGGCCCCCGATAAACGCCGCTGTTTTATTCTGCAGGGTTCTGTCCAGAAAAATGAACAGCGCCGCAGCCGTTAACGGAAAGCTTACTAGCGCAAAAAAGTTATATCCCCGGACGGTGTTCAGGAACATCGCCGGTAAAATCAGGAAGAAATCGTAAACCGGTTGTACATATATCGGCCCTAATGAAAACCCAAACGGGGCTGAAAGCAGCAGGGTCCTATGCGTGGCGATAAATCGCGACCAGATCCCCCATACCACTCCGGCGGCGTCTCCGGGAGCGCCGAATAAAATGGAATCGGATTTTAAAATAAGCGGCCATGTCAAAAGCGTGCTCGCGCAACAATACAACATAAAAAAATAAATAAATTTACGGCGTGAAGAGCTCATAAACTATGCGAACAATTCCAATTCATCTATATAGATACAGCGCCCATCCTGTGATTCATCGACCTTCATACGGTAATACAAAAAGCCAAGTGTATTGGGAATCCGGAAAATTCTGACTTTGCCGCCCGCTTCCCAGCTTATATCATTTTTAACGGTATCCAAAGTATCCCATATTTGCCCGTCATTTGAAGCCTGCAATTCCCATGTTTTAGGAGCCTGGTCAAGGATGTCAAACCGCGTAGTTACCGAATATGCCTTTACGATCGCAGGACTATTTAAGCGCAAACCGAGAGTCGCCTGCGCGGCACATTTGCCGTTTTTAGCGACTACCGGCTGCCAGCCGGTTTCACGCACTATCTTATCAAAAGCCCTGCTTGCGACATATGTCCCGTTTATATTCCCGAACGGCGGCTCGGCAAAAGGAACGCCCTTGGCGACCGGCTTTAACGGCAGCATCGCGTGTATATAAGCGTCTCTGATATTGTAAAATGATTCGACAGTGGTTTGCTTAGGCTTTAAAAGCTTGCCCGTAGCGCTCCAGGACGCATCATTGTAAACATCCCCATTAATCAAAAATTCCTGCAAATCGCCGTAATAATCATATTTCCCTTCATGATAAGTATCCAGCCAGAAGTATCGTTTGCGTTCCGTTGCGGGGCAGTCCAACATTGACCGTCCCTGAAAATCTCCTTTATGCCCAAGCAGTTCCATCAGGGTTTCAGGTATATCGCCTAATCCCACGGGCGATGTTGAAATCCTTAAAGGCCCGGAACTATTAGCCGGTTTAATCAGCACCAGCGGAATAGCGCACCCCTTCACCGAATCGAAATTCAGGCGCAGAGATTGGGCATCCAGCTTCTTATGCACCGGACCGGATGAAGGATTTACCGACCTGGCGTTGCCATGGTCGCCGATTATCACCATAGTGGAATCATCATAAATGCCTAACTTCCTGAATTTGTCCAGCAGCATGGACATAAGCTTAAGGGTACCGCGCCCGGAACCGGGCATACTGTCCACATTTTCGTTCAAAGCAGGATCATACCTGAAATTTTCATCGAAATTCCTCGGAGGATGCAATCCCTGCAGATGAAAGAATTTGAAGGTCTTCAGTTCGTTGTCGACAACAGCCTCATTCAACAGGCGGCTGATAAATTTGATATCGTAGTGCTGGTCCATGGGGAAATCACCGCAGCAACCGGCAAGTTTGGGGACCGGAGCGCGGCGGCCGGACCGGAGCGTCCTGGCGGGGACCCGGCTGGTTTTTTCAGCGCGCAAAAAAAGAATATTTAAAATCTCCGCGGCTTTTTTTTGTCCGCCCCAATTCCCCTTGTAATATATCTTTTTCTTGACCATCTGGGGCATAAGGCGAAAAACAGAAGCGTCGATCAACTTCAGATATTCGGACACATGCTCCCTATGCGAAGTCGTCCTGCGGACATTATTCCACAATGTCGGTTCCAGCGGCAAAAAACCGTAGCCGAAAACATCGTAATACCCGGTCCGATACCCCAACTTTCTCATTCGAAGAGGCAAAGACTGAGTTAAAAGACTCCGCCTCTGGTACTGATGCACCGTAATTGAATTATCATATGGCACGCCGCTCAGTATATGCGGCAATGAAATTTTGGTGCTTGGGATGGCGCATAATGCGTTCCTGAAAAAAGTGAAGCCGTTGAAAATCGAGGCATAAGCGGGTGTTTTTGTAATGATCTCGTCAAAAACCGAGCCCTGAAAAGCGTCAAGTATGATTACGATAATGTTGTTGCCCGCTGAGAATTTGAATTCATCGCTTTCATCCATCACATACAGCTTATCCAGTTCGGGAGGCAAAGCGTTTTTCCGTATAATCCAGCCATCCGCCGCCTGCATACAACAGAGGACAATAAGCGGATACGGCATCAACCTGTGAAACCTGCCGCCGAATATCAGCGCAAAAATCAGGCCGGAACACCAGGCCGCGATTTCTATTCTATTTTGAACGGCGAATCCGGACCAATCTATAGCACTGGCATCCAATACTCCATACGGCCAAACGAACAAATTCCCCTGCGCCCATAACAGCGATACGAATACGAAGATGAGAACGGCGAGGGTGCGGTATAAAGGCGTAAACCAGCCCAGCAGCAGAATAAGAGCAAGCCCAGCGCCCGCATAAACGACTGCATATAAAAAAGGAACGGTCAGATCATGCAGAGGGAAACCGAAACAGGAAAGATTGCCGTAATAAATTTTCAAAGCAGGGAGAAGACATACCGAAGCTAACGCGGAGATCAGGAGAATAAAATCCGAACATAACCGCCGGAATGGAACAGGCCCGCGACGGGGGCCCGAGAAAAGATGTTTAACGCGAAAATTCATACAGAATCCTTCCGTTAGCCAACATAAAACGATTGACGATATCCGCCCGCCGTCGCAGGCATTCCTCAAAAACGGTTTGCGTATAGTCTGGGAAAATGTCCTCGCGATACCGCATCATTATCCGTACCGTCAAATCCTCCTTGGGGACGAACTCTATAACCCCGCAGGGAGCGATACCGGCCAGCCACTCCACAACCTGATCCAGAGGAATATTTCCGGAAAGCGCCAGATGGTGAATGACCGCAAGAGCAAGAATCGCGTCAGGATTCCACTCAATAATTCTCTCGGAAAGGGCCTGTCGCTCAATACCGTTCCAACCCTGCGAGGGGCTTGGATTTTTAAAATCCTGCAATAATGGCAGCAGGGCCAGTTTTTTAATTTCTGCGCGATTGAAGGCCAAAGCCACCGCCCCGTGGTCAAGGTCAAGCCCTACCACCTGACCGGCGCCGCTTGATAAGGATATTTCGGAGAACTCACCGGAATTGCACCCGATATCCAGCAATCTGCGCGGGGTTCTTCTGGCGCAAAAATCGCGGACTGCGGATCTTTTCCGCTCATTACTTTCCCGCGTATAACTGTTGGTCTTGGAGTAATCCTCCCACAATGTCTTTTGTGTCCGCCTTTCAAGGCCGGCGATAAAAGAACGCAGCGAGGAAAGCATCGTCTCCAGGGCTTTTTGCGGTAATTTTGCCTTTTCCCCGCGCCCCGTTTGCGGGGAAAAGGTTTCCGAACCGGCGCCGGAGGACTGTTTCAGACTGGCGCGGTCAAAATGATCTTTCAATACCACATGCGTAAGGATTTGCGGCGAAAACTTTGCACGCCACGGCAGGATACGATTTGTGTCACAGGTTGAAATGCCCCCTAAAGAGCCCTTATACCAGGTTTGATACTCCAGTCCGGCTTTGGAAAAAAGAAGCAGCGGATTTAAAAATTGCTCGCAGAATTGATGATGTCCCGCCCAGATTTCACCTTCTTTGTAACGGGCGAAGGACAAATAATCTATAAAAACCGGCTTCGTATTTTCAAATTGGATGTTATAAGCGCTCGCATCGCGCATAGTAACGCCATATTTTAGCGCCAGCAAGTGAAGATCCAAATGAAGCAAAGCCGCCTTTTTAAGCTGTGAGAATGTCCATTCATACGGGAAAGTTATAAAAGGGACGCACTCATGCTCCAGCACCATCCTGGCACCCGGGAAAGAAGCAAGAATCCCGATGTCGGCGACTTCTTTTGTCTTTATCAGACAGCCTCTCTCTTCGGCCTGTAAAAAGAAACCGCTGTTCCGGCAAAAAACCATATCGTCAAGTCCGGGGCCCAAAACAGTGCGGAATACGCGCCCGTTCAATTTATACACATGGCCCCTGGGGTCTCTGTATGACCCGGGAGCAGGACCGGCGGACGCATGGCTGGCAGGCATTATAATATCATCTTCTTATCAGATCTGAGGATAGTGAATTGCATTAGTTTTCGGTTCCCGGTGTCATTCTTTCCCCGATCGTACCCGCTTCCACAACGCGGCCAGCTTTGCGCGAAAACCCACTAATGCAGCTATCGCCATGGCGATGGCGCTTATAACGCCTTGCAGCATAATACTGCCGGAACCGGGATCGATGTACGCCGACGCGCTTGGCGGAAACATAAGATACACGACAGATATTGTACTCAAAATCGCCAGTATATTCGTTCTATTTCGACTCATGGACCGTCTCCTTTTCCACATCAGCCGGGCGATGCGCGGGGAATACGCCGCCCCGTCTGGAATAAATAAAAAATAGACACCAGAACAATGTCAGAAGGGAAATAGCGAGACCTATATAAAAATACTTCTGCGGCTCGAATTCCACTATAAGTTCAAGATCATATGTCCCATCGGAATTTTGCCTGCATATTTTTTCATTCGTGGAGCATATTTCCGCCGCTTTAATTATCCAGGCGTTCGCATACCCATTGGCTTTGAAATGGTTTTGTTCGGACAATGCCGGACCGCGCCATGTTTCCCAGACAGTCCCTGAAGGCAAATTATCATTCTGGATGGTCCCACCGATTTTTTTTGATATATATCCGATTTTATAGTTTTCAATATAACCCAGTTTGTCCGCTCCGTTTTGCCATACGCGGTGGCTGAAACTTTTATTTTTCAAGTCGCCCAACGATGTTACCAGGCCTTCTCCGAGATACTCGCTAAGCTCTTGGGTATCCGCCTGCTCGCCCGAATTTCCATCGAGGATGCGGTATTCCTTAAGAGCTTCTACCGATGTCGGGGAAGCACTCATTCTCCGGGGATATGCTTTCCAGCCCGCATGGAAACTCTCCGCGAACACCAGCGGCAGCTCCGCCTGCGCCCCGTGAATTCTGACGCGATATTTTGTCGGTACTATTTTACGGTATTCGACAGTCGCCGTTGATGCCACTGATAACTGCAGGAAATCCATAACATGTTCGGGAAGCACTAAGAGCCGCTGCCGGGGATGGGATTTTGCGGCTTCAGCCGCGAAGAATTCGGTTGCGGTATCGGACCGTACTACGGATAATGGGGTATAGAAATGCGGCAAGGAATCGTTCACTATATATATCGCCATCTTACGCCCGGCATAATACGGGATGAAATACTTTTCGCATTCTTTAACGGCCTTGCGCATATTCATCCCAGAAACCATATTCTTACGCAGGATGATGTATTTCAAATTGTGCGTCAACGCCAGCCGGTAAATATTTCCTTCACGCAAGGCCGAAACAACGGCCGTCTCATAATCGTTATCTCCGAGTTCCCTGCTATTAGGGGCTAACGAACCGGGAATGGGCGAATCGAACGCGAAGATATCGGCAAAAGAATTAAACCCCCCGTTAAACTTGACATTATCGGTAAATTGAGCATATGAACCGAACGGCAGATATATTCCCCTGGAATCCCTTTTATCCTTTTCCAGTAAATTCTCGGCTTTGAAGTATTCTTCTGAAAAAACATTGTTTCGCAGACGGATATCCGGGCCTGAGGAACGAACCCAGTCGGAGGCCCCGCCAGTCCACCAGGGGGACAACGAAATGAGCCATATAAATACGCAAATTAACGCTAATCCTCTGGCCGATTTACGGTCTTTTTTAAGAAGGGAATCCAGGGAGATCCCCGCCAATAGGGAATATCCTACAGCCGAAAATACTGTAAATCTCGGAAAGTCGCGGATAACATTGGCAAAAGGGATGTGGGCAAGCACATCCCGGTAATGGCTCAAAATCCACATGCCAAAGGGAAATTGGGAGATCAGAAACAGGGAAAAGAGGATTTTTTTAGGGGTTTTAGAAAAAAAAGCGGCGACAGCCATAAGAGGCAATATGAAATTGAAGAACTCAAAGCCCGATCCGCTAACGATAGTTTCAAATTGATTATTAAAAAGTCCGCCGAAGCCCCTCATGATATTAAGCGGATAAAAAAACGCCATCGTACCGAGCGTATCAGTGGTATTGATCAGCGAGGAACCGGACGCCGCCGTATCAGGTATCATAAAAATATGGAGAAGAAAATACTGCGACAATAAGCCAAATAGCAAAAAAATCCCCAGCGCTTTTATTGAATATTGCGCTAACTCCTTAAGGCTGCCGATCAGGATCGGGGCTAGCAGAATAAACAACAGTGGGACCCAGACCACTGCCTGGGATTGGAAGGAAGCGACCCAGTACAGGAGGGCGACTAAAACCACCGACCCCCAGTCATTATTCTCAACGGCCCTTATAAAGTATTTGATAATCAGTGGAAAAACACCAGCTGCCAGCAGAACGAAGGTCCACCCCATTAACGAATAATTAAAAAAAACGGGGGTGGTGATGAGCACTAGGCCGCCGAAGATAGCAGGCAAACATTCGACTTTAAGAGTTCTCAACAATGAATACGCCGAATAACCTGAAATGACAAAAATAAAAATCAAAAATATTTTTCCGAAAATCCCGCCGTTTATCCCTAAAGGCGCCAAGCCGGCCCAGGCCGAATAAAAAAAACAACCTATGGTATTTATATTCCGGAATTGCAAAAAACCGTTAAAAAACCATGTTGATCCTGATATCTCAGCCAGTTTTCTGATCTGCGCCAGTGTTAAAGGAAAACCCCAGTCGCCGCCTGAAATCAACCCAGGGGAAAAAATAGCGCCCTTAAACAATAAAAGCGCAGTGCACAGGAATGCGGTTATCGCGAATATTCCGAAGCATGATTTAATTCTTTTAATCATATCATCCCATCATTATCCAGGTATCACACCTGCATACTGCGATACAAAAATAGAATTTTCTTAATAATTAATTTGGGGAGCGATATGCTGGCGGCCAGATAAATCATGAATTTCGGATTAATAACGGCGCTCCTGTTGTTGCCGACTATAATGGAAATCACTTTGACGAAAACACCGAATGGGGCGAAACACCTATACGGAAGTATATTGTCTATCAATCCGTTAATATATTGCGTTTTCAGAACCTCCGTCGCATGTCTGTCGTTTTTCAATTCATTTTTATATAGCATGGATAAGCTATTGATCAAAAACAGTATTTCATTTATGATATCCGCGGACAGGTACTGTTTATTAGCGAGTTGCGACTCATCTCTTGACAGTCTTTGAGCGAAAGACACGACCGGGACATGCGATACGCCGTGCCTGCAGGCGATATATGCGCCAAGATATAGCTGAGGGACGATTGTAACGTCGGGGATTAAGTCTACAGATTCATACACCACGGATTTTCTAATTAAATACCCGCCTATGCTGCCGAGAGCCGAATTCAGCAGCCAGTTACACAGGGCATCATCTCCCGCAGAAAAAATTTTCTCTTTGCCGCTGAAATGCACAAGCTTCCTAGTCGGCATATCAGGATTAATATAAAACACATTCAAATCGCTGGTAACGATTGCCTCATCAGGATGATTTTCCAATCTGTTAATCAGGACGGATAATCCCTCATGATTCAAAGAATCATCCGCACCGATAAAAAACAAATATTTCCCCGACGCTTCTTTTAAACATTTTTTATAGTTTCCAGCAAAACCTGTGTTTCTTTCGTTTAAAATCAGTCTTATCCGATCCGGATATTTCCCCTGATATTTTAAAACTACATTTCTCGTGCCATCTTCGGAAGCATTGTCGGAAACCAGTATTTCCACGTCCAAAGCATGGATTTTCAAAGCGCTCTCAAGAGCAGAAGAGATCGTTTTCTCCCCATTAAACACAGGTATACAAACTGTTACATCTTTTTTTTCCGTATTATAAGCTTGAATGTTAGAGCGCATGATGTGCAGCTATAGGGTATTCTTGGATTTACTGATATTTTTCCCTGGCTTCTTTAACCATTTCACGAATCCCTTCATCCAGCGGCACTCGCGCCGCCCAGCCCGGCGGCGTGCTGAATTGAGTCCACGGGGACATTACCTCGCGGGGTCTGTAAGAACGTCCGCCGAACTCCACTGGCATCCCGCAACCGATCACTGTTTCGAATCTCTTTACCAAGTCGCGCAGGGAAATACGATTTCCCATTCCCATGGACACACCGTATTCGTTGTAACTTCCGATATTCCCCGATAACAAATACTTTCGCGTGGAGATAAACGCGCCTACTACATCATTAATATGTACTATATCCAACAATTGCTCTCCCGGCGACATTGATATTGTTTTTTGCGTGACAGCCGCTTCCGCCAGAATATTAATAAGTTTTTTACGCGGATCGCCTGTTCCATAGGTGTCAAAAAGCTTCAATGTGACCGACTGCATGGGGGAAGTTCCTAGGTAAAATTTCAGGATATCTTCAAAAGCCTGTTTTGTCGCCGCATATAAACACACAGGGTCATACACGGCGTCATTATAATGCTGCCAATTCGTACCTGTATTCACAAAATACGATGTGCCGGACTTCACCGCACCCTCGCATAACTGGGTTCCAAGCAGAATATTGCTTGCCACCATATTTGCAATATCCTTCGTTTCATGAGAAGCCAGGAACACGGAGGCAAGATGAAACACGCCTAACGGCCTGATGTTGTCGAACAATCCGATAACGGACTCCGTCTTCCCATCATATTCATGGACCGCACATTGCGGCGCTAAGTCTCCAAGCAAATGGCGTGTATCAGGCAGGATTAATAAATGAACTTTAACGCCCTCCGCCAGGAGGGCCCGCGCTAAATGAGAGCCGATAAATCCAGTTGCGCCTGTAATCAGCCATCTTTCACTCATTAAAAGGGGTTCCTTTTTGTAAATTCCTCAAAAGAGGCGAATGCCATATCTCTACCGGAAACTACAGGTTTGCCGTCGCCCCAGTCGAATTTTATGGAGTTGAACAGCACCCCCATATCATGCGCCTTTGAATAGCATGAAGTTTGCGCATAATTAACAATGGTGCCGTTTTCCAACGACTTGAATCCATGCGCTACGCCTTTCGGTATATACACAAATTCCCCGGACTCACAATCCAGGCGCTTTGAAAATATTCGTCCGAAAGTCGGAGACATTTTGCGCAAGTCCAGTAAAACATCCAGAATACATCCGTAACTAACACATACGATTTTATTGTAATCGTATGGCGGAACCTGGAAATGCAGTCCTCTGATAACATTTTTATTCGATCTGGAGAAGTAATACTCCTTAAAATCCGTGCTCATGTTGTTTTTATCGAACAAATCATAATTAAAAATCTTTTGAAAAGCTCCTCTGTCGTCATTAAAAACGGCAGTCCTGATAATATACGCTCCTTCGATATTTGTATCAAATATCTCCATAACACACCGATCCTTTCATTCAATATTATTCATCAGCAAGATTTTTTACGCAAAACAGCTCGAACGCCAGAAAAGGCATATAATAGGTGATCATCTGGCTCAGCGCAGCAATCACAAACCAGAATGACTTAGGCCAAAACCGCATTGAAGAAGTCAAGTCGTCGCCCATAGTTTCACTTTCAACTTCCTGACGCAGGACTTTCAGACCCGCCAACCCCCGACATTTAAAACCCAGTTTCCTCATTCTGGCGTAATTCCAGCCGGACAGATGTTTTTGCAGGGAATTGCCGTCAAGCTCCTTCTGCGGAATAAAACCATTGGGCGATGAAATAATAACTTTTTTAACGGCCCACCCTTCAGCCTTCTTCAGCATACGCAGTCCAAGTTCGTCGGGCAGATGCTCCAGGACCTCCGACATAATGACGATGTCAAAACTGCGGGGCGGGAATTCCACATCCTCGATACGTGAAGCGATATACTCCGAGTGAATTCCCTGCTTTTTAGATTTTTCCAGATATGGGGCAAAAGCCTCCACCCCTATGCTAAATCCCACATCGCAATACTGAAGCGGAGAGGACGGCCCGCATCCGAGGTCCAAGACTCTTCCAGATCCATTAACCTCCCGGCGGAATTCGGTGAGGAACGTTGGGATAAAAAAAGAAAAGAAAGCGCTATGATAAATTGTTTTAATCATTTCATATGTTTTCATATTAATAGTTGAATTTTATATTCCGCAATTCTTTTTTTCTGGAATTAAACGAATCTTTATACAAATCCACTACCGGAGCCAGGATTTTTCTGGGAACAAGCAACGCACCCAGACTGAAAAGATAAAACAGCGGATTAAATAAGTTAGGGCGGTAGGCCTTTGCCATTATTCTAATCTCCCTCGCCAGAACACCGGGTTCCGCATAATTTTTTAATTGGGCCAGGCCCAGGAAATGCGTAGCCATATGGCGCCGCCCCCACAAACGCTGCTCCCTGAATTTGTCTCCCGCAAAAACCGTATCATACATCCGCAACCAGGAATCGGTCGGGGAAATGGAATAAATCGAGGAAACGGATCTCGTCTGACTGTCGCGAATCCCGACCGCGACCGTAAAATCTTTGAGAAAAACGCATTTATGGCTTCGGAATATCCCAGCGAACGGGTAGATATGCGCCGGAAAACACTCTTCATTAAACCGGACATCAAGGAACTCTCTCCGGTACGCAAGTCCCGTAAGCTGGCCGACAGAACCGAAAACGGCGCGAAAAACTTCCTCTCCGTCTTTTAGGGATAAAATGGAATCCTTTTGGGAATCGTGCGGAAATATCGCGCGGACGGGTTTGAGCATATCATCCATAAAACAATAAAAAGGCCGCGTTACGACACCGATATCGTCGTCCAGGAGAAAGGCATTATGAGTTTTAGATAAGGCGTCCTTGGCGAGGAAATCGTCCTGAGCCATAAGGAACAGGATATCACCGGAAGCCCTAGAAACGATATCGCGCAAGTTAAGGGCATATCCCAGGTTCCTAGCATTTTGCGAATACTTAATGCGTTTATCGCCGAATGACGCGACAATATCGCGTGTCCGGCTTAACTCTTCGGCGGCATCCGGAGGAGTATCATCTCCGATGATGATCTCATAAAAATCAAATCCCTGCCTATAAATGCTTTCCAGTGCGCCGCGCAGCAAATGTGACCCTTTATAAACCGGCATGCATATACTGAGAGAAAACTGTTTTTTTGCGTTACTCATCTTGAGTCCTATATCTCTATCTTCAATTTGCGCAGAGCATCTTCCTATGCTTTTCCGCGATCATTTCCCACGAATACCGGCCGACAAACTGCTTCCCGTCTGAAATATTTTTGAGAGAGCGCGCGGAGCCCCGCTCTTCCAGGATTTCGACAATCGCCGAAGCGAACTGCTTTAAATCATACCTTTTGACCGCAGTTATGTGCCCGCCAAACACCTCATTGTAGACCGGCAAATCCCATGCGACCACTCTTAACCCGCAGGCAAGGGCATCCGCGACCGCAATACCAAAACCCTCTTCATGACTTGGGAACAAAAAAACCTTTGCCCCGCGCATCAGAGCGCGCGCCCGCTGGTCCGGAACATATCCCAGAATAATTATATTATCTTCCAACCCGTTTTCACTAATTTCACGCCGCAATAAACCGATCGTGCCCGCATCCCCCCACCCGACAATCCCTAATTTTGCCCCCGGCGCCTTATTTATAACATTCTTCCAGATTTCCACAAGCTCCCGAATTCCCTTGGTCGGGCTCATTCTTGCCAGAAAAAGCCCGTCATATCCTGGCTCGGAAGCTGTTTCCGCCTGATGCGAGGCAAGATCGATTCCCGGAGTGTTAATAACAATCTTTTCAGCGTCAAATCCTCTTGAAATCAACTCATCCCTGACCAGTGAATTAATATTTACTATGAGATCCGCACGCCGGATAAACCACAAAGACATCTTCTGCATGCTCTGGCCGATAAAGCTTCTGACACGACTGCCGGGCCTTGTCCGCCAATCGGGATATATATGAAAAACGCATTGAACCCACTTAACGCGCGGATGCGTAATCCGGTATAGGCATGCCGGAACCACATCCGGAAAAAAATCCGAACTCGAATATAAAACGTCCACCCCCGGCTTAAAACATATAACCGCTGCGTGAATTGTTCTGAACAGATAAGCGCCATAAATCCCCAGTAAATCGTAGAATCTGGGCGAAACAAGAAACTCAATCCCCGGGATTTCTTTGCTTACCGCTTCCCGCCCGCTGTCATTCGTGCAGCAATATACCTTCCGAAAAGAGCTGCGGATCCTTTTGAATATCTGGACCAGCATCTGATCGCCGCCGCTCATACCTTCACCGAAAATCCAGAAAGCGTTTACAAATATAAGAATATTTTTGTCAGGTTTTTTCATATCGTCCACAATATTCCGCTTGAATCTTTTAAGCGTCCAGAATAGCCCGCTCAAAAGCTATGGTCTTTTTCAAACCTGCGCTCAAAGATACCTGCGCTTTCCAGCCTAATTCTTTAATGCGTGATAAATCGGTTTCAGATTCCAACACCTCTCCCTTGCGATATGGGATAGCGCCGAAATTAAGCGTGGTATTATTATTTTTAATTAAACTCTTCACATGAGTCACGAAATCACGGATTTTAATGGATTTATCCGCACCGATTTCATACGGACAATATCCGTTTTCCAGCAAAGCCGAAGATTTAATAACCCTTAAAAACGCGTCGACAACATCATCTATGTAAATAAATTCCCTTTTCTGGTCGCCGCTGGTCAGATTTAAACTCCTGCTGTTTTTCAGCAGTGCCCGGATAAGCCAAGTTACAAACTTTGACTCATCGTCGCCCGGACCATAGAAATGTTCCAAAGCAAGATTGACGCAAACCAAGCGGTCCGAATATACTTTCAACCACTCTTTAAATTGAGACTTTGACAACGAATAATGGCTGAGATTCATCCCCAGGACCGTATCGGTATTAATGAAACAGTTCAACCCATTCTCAGCTCCGATCTGCAGAAGCTTAAGCGGGAGCACAAGATTAGTGTCAAGGATGGCCAGCGGCAATTGGCCCTTGCGCCCATAATTAGTCGCGCAATGGATGACGCAGTCTATCTTGTTTTGGGAGAAAAATTTCTCATAATTAGCATTCTCGGAATAAAGCAAGGAGACCTTACCCAGCATATCGGAAATCTTGGAAAAATTTGAGGTATACCTGACCAGCAATACTACATGATATCCGACGGCTGTCAATTTACGGAGAAGGTTCGAGCCCAAAAAACCGGTCGCGCCAGTCAGGAGCAATTTAGGCTGTTCCCTCATACGCGGTGGGCCCTTTCCGGTAAACTTCCGTTACCGGGGAGAATAAAACTTAAAGCATATGTCCCGACCATCAGGAACAACGCGATTGGGTGTAAAAACCACGCCCCGTTTTTAGTCCTGGCAAAGCCAAGCAGGCTTCTGAATACGGGCTCCACAAATGTCGCGGCGCATACTATAGTCCACAAAAGTAAACCGCGATCGCGCACTGAACCCGCATCAAAAACTTTATACCTCCGCATTTTGTTGAACTTGTCATGATGCATTTGTTTATAGCTTAACCTCTTTATGACACCCGCCCAGAGATTATGTTCCGCTATATGCAGAATGTCATTCTTTACAATACCATAACAGGCGTCAGGATACTGCCGCAACAAGTCCACATGAATATCAATGTGAAAAAATTGCTCCGGACTTTTCAGTTTCAATAAATTCAAGAAATCTCTTCTTACCAGAAAACCGTTACATCCGATTACCGGCAATTTTTTATAATCGAATCTAACCTTAAGATATCGCCCACGGTCTGCTACAAGTTCAGCTCCCCTGGGGAGAGAGTTCTTCATGTATGGGGCGCGGTCATTCTTGCCTAGATAATAAACCACCGGATCATTGCCGCCGATCATTGAGTAATACCTATTTGTCAGAGACATCATATTTTCAATACCATACCACTGCGTAAACGAAGCCATTATAGACGCATCATCAAATGGCCTCGTCATGTCCTTCAGCCAGTGTTGATTCGGCATAAGATTGTCCGAATCAAGATATAGCACGATTTCATTCCTGGACCGCAGCAGGCCGACATATCGCCGCGGCTCCTGATTATCGGGGAACCCGCCGTTAACAACCTCCGCTCCGTTAGCCGTCGCGATCTCCCGTGTTTTATCCGTAGAGCCTCCATCAACGACTAACACTTCGACTTTGGATAAGTCATAGTCTTGGACAGCGAGGCGGTTCAGACATAATGGCAGAGTCTTTTCCGCATTCTTGGCGACGATTATCACACTCATACTTTGCATATGTTCTCCGGCCCGGAGCCGGTTCCCCGCAGGATACAGCGTTTCGATACTCCTATACCGAGTCAGGTTCTTCTGATAAGGTCCGTTTTATGTGGTTTCTCCAGCGTTTTAAAATTGTTCATGGCTGACCGGCAGCTCCTATTCCCATGGACGCCTTCAGTTATTATTAATCTTGGCCTTGGATACTCGTTCGATGTCGGAGTCAACCATCATTACAACCAATTTCTCAAATTCAAGCTCAGGTCGCCAGCCAAGCATGTTATTAGCCAGTGCTGGATCACCTTTCAAAATTTCGGATTCCACCGGGCGAACAAACTCGGGGTCAACTTTCACATATTCTTCCCAATCGGCCACACCAATGTGTCTGAAGGCTATATTTATAAAATCACGCACGGAATGAGTTTCTCCGGTGGCTATAACAAAATCAGCAGGCTTTTTCTGCTGGAGCATAAGCCACATGGCTTTAACGAAATCGCCGGCGAAGCCCCAATCCCGCTGATTATCCAAATCCCCAAGCATTATTTCGCGGGCAAGTCCGTATTTTATTTTAGCCACACCGTTTGAGATCTTGCGGGTAACAAAACTCATTCCCCTAATAGGGCTTTCGTGGTTAAATAGTATAGCGCTGCTTGAAAAAAGGCCCTGACTTTTTCTGAAATTAACGGTCATCCAATGGGCATACACTTTGGCTGCGGCGTACGGAATGCCTGGATTAAAAGATGTTGTTTCACTTTGCAGCCCCCCATCGTTATTACCGCCGAACATTTCGCGGGAAGAAGCCTGGCAAAACCTGGACCCTGGCGAAAACTGCTTTATAGCCTCAAGCAAATATAAAACCCCTAACGCATTAACCTTTGTGACAAGCTCCGGATCTTCCCATGGTTTACCGATAAACGATACCGCCGCCAAATTATACACCTCGTCCGGTTTCACAAGCCTGACCGCATTTGTGAGAGAGGCTTTATCCGTCATGTCACCGGTCACATACTCAAGTTCTTTTGTGATGCCCAGATAATCAGTATTTTCAAAATCCGGCTTCGGCTCTTTTGTGACCAAACCATAGACTGCATACCCCTTCTCCAAAAGTAGCTTGGCGAGGTAGGCTCCGTCTTGTCCGGTCACACCGGTGATAAAAGCTTTTCTCATATTTTTAATATTTTAGCAAGTATCCCGTAGGCAGGGAAAGGGCTATTCCGGCCGGGTTTAAAATTCAACGAAGTTTGCTGACCAGGTTTTTTGTCAGGGCAAAACCTTGTATAAACCTGGCGCCATAAACCAGATGCGTTAAGAACATATAGAGCATCGAACATAATGAAACCGACAATCGCTCATATTTAAGGAAATCCCTTAAGGCAAGCAAAAGTGCCGCACCGTACAAAATCCAACCGGCAAAAAATAAGTTTTCGGCGATCGACGGCATTAATGGCAGGAATACCGACAAAACAACAAACAATAGAAAGGCCGAAGGGATAAAATATTGCAATTTAAAAGAGGTTTCAGGGTATATCCTGGCAAAGTAGCCACGATGCAGGCCATAAGCGCCCAACTGTTTAAGGTGCGCCGCCAGCCCGGGACGTCTGTGGTGCCAAACTATAAGGTCCGGAGCATAAATTATTTTTCTGCCTGTTTTTACGATATCAAGGCAAAGTTTGGTGTCTTCGCCGGGCCAGTATGGGACACTAAATCCACCCACCGACATAAAATCAGCCCGTCGCATCATCAGATTAACCGAAGGCCAGTCGTCTACTTCGCGACTGGGGCCGAACGGAACATAGCGTTCAGGCGAGCCACCGGCAAAGCGGCTGAGGAATACCGCACCGGAAACCCTGGCCCAGAATGGGTCCTGCGCCGGGGTTATGGCCGGGCCTCCTATAGCCGCGATTTTGTCATTCGCAAAATATTTCAACGCCACATCCAACAGATCCTTGCGCGGATAAGAATCATCATCCAGGAAAACAAGTATTTCCCCCTTCGCTTTTTCAGCACCCAGGTCCCGCTTAAGACCGGGACCTACTCTGCCGGATGGAATAACGCGGATCCGTTCATCCCGCCATTCCGTCACGGAGGATTCGTTCGGAATAATCAACAGTTCCCAGGCGGTTTGATTAAGCTTAAGAATATATGACACTGTTTCCAGCACATACACGTTGATCTCCTTCACAGGAATGATCAGCGTGAATTTAGGCATCTGCGGCATGTTAGGCGGCATAACAATAAATCCTGCCTGAAACCGGAAAAGACATCTTAGGCATAGCGATAACCATTTGACCTCTTATCGTTTAAAATCTGTGAGGTGCCCCAGAAGTTTTTTTCCGGCCCGCAATAGGAACTTCACATCAGCCGGACTTCTTACGGATGCGATTTTGCGAAACATGTAGCCGGGCGTGGCGAAAGACTTGTATAGAGCGCGGGTCAGGTTTTTTGTGTCCTGTTCCGTGATCGGGGAGGCCATTACAGCTTCGCGCATGTCGTATCTGTCCCAATCTTCGGTAAGAAGCCAGCCATTTTCTTTACACTCCTTAAAAAGGGGAGTTCCGGGATATGGGATCACTATGGTCGCCTGGAGTGTATCCACGAACCCGCGCTTGAACAGATCTTTGGCGAATTCCACCGTCTTCGCGGCATCTTCCCTGTTTTCCCAGGGATAGCCCATCATAACAGTGATATGCGGAGAAAGCCCGGCCTTCTTAGCCATCCTGGCGCCTTCGGCTATCTGCTCAACCTTAAGATTCTTGTCTATTCTGTCCAGCGTGCCCTGGTTGGCCGATTCCAGACCGAAAAGCACGAACCGGAAACCCGCTCCGGCCATAAGGTCATAGTCTTCCTGCCCAAGGGCGCCAAAGCGCATATTGCAGTCCATTCTGACCCGTTTGTTATAACCGCGGGCGATCATGCCTTCGCAGAATGATTTCAGCCATTGTCCGGCGGGGAAGGAGCCGCTGTCGTCCATTATTTCCTTCACACCGTAATTTTCAATAAGGTTTCCCACCTCGTCCAGCATTTTCTCCGGGGACCGGGAGCGGTATTTCTTGCCGGGGAAAAGCGTGGTCCAGGAACAAAAGGAACATTTTCCCCACCAGCAATCACGCGCGGCCATAGTGTAAGTGCCGGGAAGATATTTGTAATTGCCGTTCTTCTCGCTGTAGAGCCGCCATTTTGTAAGGTCGCGGTCTATCGCGGGAAGCGAGTCGAGATCGTTATTCAATTCGCAAGGCCCGCTGTTTACGATTTTTTCCTTCTCCCTATGCCAGACCCCGTGAGGAAGCGCCGGAACGCCGCCGGATAACCAGCCGCACAGACCGGCGAGCAGAAAATCATAATCCCCGCCGGTCAACACATAGTCGACCGGGCAGTTAAGCATTGATTCTTCCGGCATGGCCGTAACATGATCGCCCATCAGGACTATTTTGGGTCGCCAATTCCCGGTTGCAAGGGACTTGACCTCTTTGATGATCGCCCAATGCCGCTTCACTACTGGAGTTTTGGTTTCAAACGCTATAACATCCGGCATTTCGCACTTAAGACGCTCTATCCAGGCGGCGTAAGAAAGCCCCTCCGCAATGGCGTCATCCCATACAACGGCGTGCCCTTTTTCTTTCAGCAGGGTGGCGGCATAAGCCGGAACCATGGGATAGATATAGGTGGGTTCGCTGAACCACTGGAACTGCCGATTCTGGCCCAGAAGCGGGATACCTTTTTCTGACTCAAGCGGCGGGTACGAGATGGAGATTTTCATTTTTTCTCCGCAGCCAATGTTTCTTTGAAATATGAAACGGTCTTGACAAGGCCTTCGTTAAGCTTGATCCTGGGCTCCCAGCCCAGTTTCTCTTTCGCCAGCCGGATGTCCGGCTGCCTTTGCCTGGGGTCATCCTGCGGCAAGGGTTTATACACCAGTTTACTTTTGCTTTCGGGAATAAGTTTAAGGACTTTTTCCGCCAGTTCTTTTATGGTGAATTCGTCGGGGTTGCCTATATTCACAGGGCCGGTAAAGCCGGAGGTGTTGTTCATCATGGCCGTCATACCGGCTATCAAGTCGTCCACATACTGAAAACTGCGCGTCTGGGAACCGTCGCCGTATATAGTAATATCCTTGTTCTGAAGAGCCTGCACGATAAAGTTGGACACTACCCGTCCATCGTTGGGGTGCATGTTCGGGCCATAGGTGTTGAAGATCCTTATCACCCTTATCTGCAGCTTGTGCTGGCGATAATAATCGAAGAACAGCGTTTCAGCGCAGCGTTTCCCCTCATCGTAACAAGCCCGCGGGCCTATGGTGTTTACCCGACCCCAGTAGGATTCCGTCTGGGGATGGATATCCGGGTCGCCATAGACTTCGCTGGTAGAGGCCTGGAGGATACGGGCTTTGGTGCGCCTGGCCAGACCCAACATGTTGATGGCGCCGTTGACCGAGGTTTTGGTGGTATGCACCGGATTGAACTGGTAATGGACAGGGGAAGCCGGACAAGCCAGGTTATAGATCTGGTCCACCTCTACGCAAAGCGGGGAAGTAATATCGTGCCGCAGGAATTCGAATCTTTTGTTGTCCATAAGGTCGGAAATGTTATCTTTATTTCCGGTAAATAAACTGTCGGCGCACAGGACATCATGACCTTCGGATAGAAGCTTACGGCACAAATGAGAGCCGATAAAGCCCGCTCCGCCCGTAACAAGTATTTTTAGTCTGCTCATGATTTCTCCTTTACAGTGTGAACACCTAAATCTTATGCCCCTGCCCTTGCCCGCACGGCGCGGGCAGGCAATGCCCACTGCGCCGCTATGCCCGCCAGCAAAGCCAGAGTCCCGCCAGCCGACATAGCCTTGACAATATCCAGAGGGACCCCGTGATACAAATACATGGCCGCTATTTCAAGCGCCGCGCCCGCCGCCATGATGTATGCGAAAAGCGTTTTTTCTTTGGCGACCAGATAATTCATAAGGACCATAAGGAACGCCATGGGCAGCATAGCCAGGCCGAAATACTTCAACAAAGGCGCGGCTTCTATGTACCGGGCTCCGAAAAAAGAATGTATGATCCATTCCGGCAGGAAATAAAAAAGAAGCGCGCCGGTGCCGGAACAACCCAGGGTGGCAAGCATCGCTCTTAAAAGCAGGTGGCCGCTGGACTTATTAAGGGCATTGTTCTCACTGACCATCGGGAACATAGCCAGGACTATGGATCCGGGTATATACATCACCGCCCGGCCCAGGATCGCGGCTGAAGCGTACACTCCCGCCTGATGAGCCGGGAAATATCTGTTTACAAGCACCATGTCGGCCTGGGTCATAACGGTAAAAGCTAGATTTGCCAGAAAAACGGGCATGATCTGCCCAAACGGCAGATGCCCAGCCCTGTGAGGGGCGCCGCCCATCAAAAGATACTTTTTAAGCGGGAAATAAGTCAGTGCCCACATAAAAACGGCCGTCACAACCAAACCACCCGCCGCCCCGTTCACGCCAAAGCCGGCCAGGACCAGCGCCGCGCAAAAAAACAATCTGACCGGGCCGCCAAACCCCATGCTTATCCCCAGCCATTTATAATCCTGCAGGCCCTGCAGTAAGGCTGTGTTGATAGGCCCGGCCAGCGAGGCAAAAGCCGCCAAACCGATAAATATCACCGGCAGGGCGGAAGGAGCATGAAGATAGGCGCTGATATAAGCGGAGCACAACATAAAAAGCACAAGTCCTAAACCGCCCGCAGACAAGACAGTTCTATTCACCTGGGAAAAAAGGCCGTGTATGCCATTGTAATCGCTTCTGGCTTTGTACTCGGCCGTTTTTCTTGAAACCACCATCAACAAAGTCGCTATGGGTATACCCAGCACCGCCATCAGGGCAAGAAGAGCGTTCAGGAATCCGTACTGGCCGGGTCCCAGCAGCCTGCCCATAATTACCTGGAAAAGATAGTTGAAAACACTGGAAATCATAAAGGCGGTGAACATAAGTCCGCTGGACCTGATAAGGGTGTCCGAAAGTAAAGCGCGGGTTTTTTTAAGCATCGGATAAATATAGACCGCCACTGCCTCTTCCCAGGCTACCGGACCAGGGAGTTTGGGAAATCGCTTGCACGCCGGCTGTTCTCACGGGTCGGCGCGGTCATATTAACGCGTTCCCGCACTATATACAGCGGGCGGTTGGTGACTTCCGTATGGATGGTGCCGATATATAGAGCTATCACGCCCAGTGACATTAGCACCACGCCGATCAAGATGGTATTAGCCACCACCACCATAGCCAGCGGGGTAAAAACTCCCGGAACGAGACCGACTTTGGCCAGCATCATCCAGGCAAAAAGGATGCTGGATATCGCGGTTATCGCCACGCCGAGGTAACTGGTCATCTTCAAAGGGACCAGAGAGAAAGAGGTTATGCTGGATAAAGCCAGGTCCCAGAGTTTGCCGTAGGAATAAGCCGCCACGCCCGACTCCCGGCTGTCGGCGTGAAACTCCACATATTCCGTCTTAAAGCCCATCCAGTCGATTATGCCGCGGAACATGCGCTGCCGTTCGGTCATACGGTTAAAAACATCCATAACTTTTTTATCGAAAAGGCGGAAATCAGTGGTATGGGCTACCATGTCGAGGCCCGACATCCACCCCATGATCTTGTAATACAGCCAGGAAAACAGGCGGCGCGCCGAGGAATGTCCACCCACGCTCAGGCGGACAGTAGTAACAACCTCCGCTCCCGCGGTCCAGGCGTCCACCAGCTTGGGGATAAGCTCAGGCGGGTGCTGCAGGTCCGCGTCCATGCAGATCACCGCGTCCCCTGCGCAGGAATGCACACCGGCGGTCAGGGCTATCTCCTTGCCGAAATTCTTTGAAAAATCCAGCACCTTCACGCGCGGATCGCGGGCGGCCAGAGCCTTAAGGACGCCGATGGAATTGTCGGGGCTGCCGTCGTTGACGAACACATATTCCCACTGCGCTTTAATCCCGGAAGTGACGGCCTCCAATCTTTCATAGAACCTGGGCAGATTCTTCTCCTCGCGGTAAACCGGCACGACTATTGAAATACGCATTTAAAGTTTTCCCTCCCGTAGTTGCTAAATATCATATAAGCGGCGCGGATCCGGCGTACTTCAGCACGACTTCGCGCGGAACGCCGCTCATTCTTATGGTTTTGTTCTCTATCCACAGGACGCGGTCGCAGATCATTTCCACGCTGGACATTGAATGACTGACAAACAACATGGTAACGCCCTTTTTTTTAAATTCCTTCATTTTGTTAATGCACTTTTTCTGGAACTCCTCGTCCCCGACCGCCAGCACCTCGTCGATAACAAGGATCTCCGGCTCCAGCTGGGCCACCACGGAAAAGCCCAGCCTGGCCAGCATGCCGTTGGAATAGATCCGTACGGGCTGGTCGATGAATTCGCCCAGTTCGGAAAATTCGATTATGGCGTTTATCTTCGCCATGACCTCCGTTCGGGTCAAACCCAGCAGGATCCCGTTCAGGATTATATTTTCGCGGCCGGTCAGATCGCGGTGAAAACCGGCGCCTAATTCCAGCAAAGGGGAAACTCTTCCCGTTACACTTATCACCCCACAGCTCGCTTTCAGCACTCCGGCCACAAGCCCCAGTATGGTGCTTTTTCCGGCGCCATTGCCGCCGATAATGCCCAGAGTCTCCCCGGCCCGGACCTCAAAGGAAAGATCTTGAAGCGCCTCAAACCGGGTTTTCCTGAGCGCTTTTAACGCGGCCGGCATGTTAATGATAAAATTTTTTATCCCGCCCGTGAAATGATGATAGAGGGGATAGTTCTTACAAACCTTGTCGAACACTATCGGAGGCGCTGTCACAGCACCTCCGCGAACTTCCAGACCAGTTTCCTGTATATCAAAAAGCCCGCGAGTAAAGCCAAAGCGGCGTAAATAGAACTTATCAGCAGCAGAGGAGGGTCCAGCCTGCCGTCCAGAAAAAGGTCGCGCCAGCTTACCATGAGCGGCGACATGGGATTAAAATTGATAAGGCCCCTATACTTTTCCGGAACCATGGACTCGTTATAGATCACCGGGGTAAAATAAAAAAGAAGCGCCACGCAGATGCCGGCGATGCGTTCCAGATCGCGGAAAAAAATATTCAGCGAAGAGATCGCCAGCGAGATGCCGTATGTAAATACGAGCTGTATGATCAGGAGAAGCGGTATCCCATAAAGCCAGGAAAAATGGGCGGTCCTGTGATACACGAACACAAAAAACGCTATCACGGGGATGGAAACGGCGAAATGTATGGTTTCGTTCAGAACGGAAGCCAGCACTATGGCGCTTCGCTGGAAATTCACTTTTTTTATTATAGAGGAATTGCTCAGGAAAATGTTCGGTGACATGTTGACTGAATTTGAGAACCACTGCCACGGAAAAAGTCCGGCTATCAGGAACAGGACATACCCCTCCATCTGCACCCGCATTATGACCTTAAAAGCCATGAAAAACACAAAAGCAAAGGCGAGCGGGTGCGCGATGGACCAGAGATAGCCGAGAAAACTGTTTTTATACCGGACTTTCAGCTCTTTCTGGGTCAAAACAGTTGTCAAGTCGATAAAATAGCGCATGATGGTACGGAAAACAAATATAGACTTTAGGCCGGAGGTTTGTGTTCGGCATCTTGCCTGCGGTCTAAGCCCACAGCCTATTTACCTGGATTCCACTTTTATTTTAGCAGTATATAAGCGGGTAATCAAATTTGAAGGCTAAGAAAGCCGGGTTACAAATATCGGCTCGGAAGGCCGCGAATCTTTGCCACAAAATCCGCGAACTCTTTTTTAAATCTTTCGGTGGAGAACAATTCGGCGTTTTTCCGGATCTCGGACGGCAGGAAACTTTCTTCTGCCGACTCGAAACGGCGCACGGCGTCTACAATGCTTTGAACGGACTGCTCGTCAAAGAACAAGCCCGTCTTCTCCTCCACCACGGTTTCGCGCACCGCGCCGTGACCATAGGCGATAACGGGGGTGCCGCAAGCCTGCGCCTCCAAAGGCGCGATCCCAAAATCTTCCTCGGCCGCGAAAACAAAGGCCTTCGCCCTTTGCATATAATCCCGCAGGACCTCATCGGGCTGATACCCGAGTATTTCGATGTTCCCAGCGGACTTGGTCCTAACTTTGTCGAATTCAGGACCGTCGCCTATAACCACAAGCTTCTTATCCGGCATAGCGGCGAAAGCTTCGACAATTAAAGGTATCCGCTTATAAGGCACCATCCTTGACGCGGTAAGGTAAAAATCCTCTTTTTGGCCGCCCGGCACGAATTTGTCCACATAAACGGGCGGATATATCACGGAAAAATCCCGTCCGTAATTATGTTCTATCCTTTTGCCTATGTATTCGGAGATCGCAATAAAATCGGTCACCCGCGGCGTCACTTTCAGATCCCAGGCCTTCACACGGTCAAGCAGCCGGTTGACAAGCCACCCCTTGACGCCGGTATTCAGGCCGGATTCTTCCAGATATTGGCCGCGCAGGTCCCAGGCGTACCGCATGGGAGAGCAGCAGATACAGATATGTTTTTGTCCGGGGCGGGTTTTAACGCCCTTGGCGACCGCGTGGGAAATGGAAACTACCAGGTCGTACCCGCCGACATCCAGCCGCTCTACGGCGTAAGACATCAAAGGCAGGAAACTGCGGTATTCGTTGCGGATAAACGGAAAATACTGCAAAAAAGAGGTTTTAACTTTTTTATTCTTAATGAAACCCCTTTTCCCTCGGGGCAGGAAATCAATAAGACTGAACAGGTCAGCCTCGGGGAGAACCTCAAGCACCTGTTCCAGAACCCTTTCGGCGCCGGCGTAGGTCACCAGCCAGTCGCAAACGACGGCGACCTTTTTGCCCAAAAGCTTCCGGTAGCATCCGCTCACACCGGCGACCATTTTTTTCTCGGAAAATTTCTCAAGGAAGAGCGAAGCTCCGGCGCCGGCCAGTTTGCGCGCGGCAGCCGGGGAGTCAATCAGCTTTTTTATCGCCACCGCCATTTCCGGATAACTCCCGGCCTTGACCAACAGTCCCGTAAACCCGTCGGTTACGATTTCGCGGAGGCCTCCCGTGGCGGCGGCCACGACCGGTTTTTCCAGGGAAAAAGCCTCGACAGCGACATAGCCGAACGACTCAAAAAGGGACGGGATCAGGATAATATCCATCGCGCACATATGCGGCGCCGGATCCGCAACCTCACCGTGAAATACGACTATCTCCATGATGCCGAGTTCCGAGGCCGCGCTCCCTAAAGCGCCCAGGTCCGGGCCGTTGCCGAAAAAATGCAGGCGGAGCCGCGCGCCACCTTTTTTAAGTTCGGCTGCGGCTTTAAGGGCGTACAGTTGGCCCTTCTGCCTTCTGAGCACTCCGAACACGCCGATCTCAGTTATCTCACTTTCGGGAGCCGGAGCGTATCCCAGATTCCGCGCTTCTGCTGAGAGAGCCGGCAGATCCGGCTCCGAAATGCCGTTATAATTGACGATCCAGTTTTCGGATTTCCTACCCACCTTGCTGAAATAGGCCTCGGCCGAGTAATTAGATTCAAAAATAAAATAATCCGTAAGCCGGAAGAGAAATTTTTCCGCCGCCGTATACACGAATTCTTCGGGTCTGGAGAACATCTTGTGGACGGACCCTCCATGCGGCGTATAAACCGTTTTAACATTACAAAACAGCTTAAGAAGACGGGCGTAAGCGCCGCCTTTAGCCCCATGGCCGTGGACGATCTGGATCTTGTTATCCCTGACGAATTTAACAAGCCGCAATAAATTACGCAGGTCCCCCGGCGCCGGCCGTTTGCGTATATCCTGCTCAAGCAGCCGGCCCCGCAATAACTCCGCTAGCCGGGGATAATCCTTTTTAAACCCTTCATCCAGCAGGTTGTTGGAAAAAGTGTAACTCTGCTCAAAAACGCCGGAGTCCAGGCCGAATAACAGGGAATGAACATGCTTCCGGATGCCTCCGGTAGGCGCGCCGAGTATCTGCAACACCCGGATCTTATTTTTTGTTTCCATGCTATCCATTATGTCTTACCCTGGCCAAAAAATTCCTCCCCTGTGCCCCAAGAGGAACGAGAGAAAGAACCCACGCGGCCAGCCCGATGGCCAAAATCCTGGTTTGTCCCCGGCTCCTTAACGAATTTCTAATATTTTCAGGCTTGAGCGCCGGAGCGAGCAAACGCCGGGCACAGGCCCTTTCACCTTTGATAAGCAGGTTTATAGCGATGTTGATATCGTCCTTAAGCAGAAGCAGGCGGTAATCGGTCATCTCGCTTTGACCGATGAATGAACCGGAGTACTTTTTTAAATAAAAATCCAGCACAAGAAAGATGGCATGTCTTGTGGTTTTAAGCCTTGCGAAATTGTAACTATAACTACTCGCGCTTACGCGATACTTCATAAGCGGGATATTTATAAAACCCAGCGGGTGCCGCTCGGCTATCCGCAGCCAGACATCCAGATCGGCGGAGGTGGAAAAGTGTTCGGGATCCCAGGCTTTTATTTCATCCTTATAAACGCGGGTCCGGACCATAGCGCTGGGGAAGACCATAAAGTTGCCCATTTTAAGCGCCGTCCTGAATACCTGCTGAAAATCAAATACGCCGCCTTTGGCGATACCGCCTTCGGACGGGAGCTTCCTCGCAGCTATAACACGCCCGGTTTCATCGATATCACGCGCTGCACAGAAAACAGCTCCGGCTTCTTTATGTTCCTCCAGGAACCTGACTTCCCGCTCTATGATCTCAGGATCGTAAACGTCATCCGCGTGGTAAATCGCCGTGTATTCCCCCCCGGCCAGGTTTATGCAGCATGTAAAATTACCTTCACCCCCTAAATTGACCGGATTTCTTATAATCCGAAGCCTACGATCTTTTTCAGCAATTTTCTCCGCTATTTTGACAGTGGCATCCGTGGAGGCGTTATCGACCATCATTACTATGAGATTGGCATAAGTCTGATCAAGGATAGAGCTAAGGGACTCCGCTATGGTAGCCTCCGAATTATAAGCCGGCACGCAGACGCATACAAGTGGAGAGTTTTCGGTCATTAGCGTTTGAATAGCATTTTTTTAAGCCGGCGCAGCCTGCCCATATTTTTTTTCACGGCAGCCACCGGGTGCAGAATATGGTTGAACATCCGCCTGCCCGCCTGCCGCCACGGCGTGCAGGCGAGGGTTATTCTGGCTACCATCATGTCCAGGCCTTCCTCACTGTGTTCAAGCGTAAAGAACGGGACATTCCGATCGGTAAGCCAGAAAGCGTCGTCTATGCGCCCACCAGCTTTCATAATATCATATACCTCCGTGTTCGGATAAACCCACAGACGGGCCACGCCTACGAATTCGAAATATTTTATTTTTTGCAGGGTTTTCACCAGACTAATGGTCTCGGCGACTGTTTCGTTTGTTTCACCTGGGAAACCGACCATCAGGTAGGTCACGGCATTTATTTTTATGCCTTTGAGCATCTCAAAAGTTCTTACGACATCGGCTTTGGTTATATTTTTATGTATCGAACTGAGCAGCCTGGCGCTGCCGGTTTCCAGCCCGAACCCTATATGGGTAAAGCCGGCCCGCGCCATAAGTTCGAAGAGTTCGACGCTGGCTGGTTTTATCCGCGCCGAACACAGGAATTTAACTTTAATGTTCCGTTTGATTATTTCCCTGCAGAACGCTATGGCCCGCGGCTGATCCAGGGTAAAAGTATCGTCGGCAAGCTGGATGGATTTTATATTTTTAAAAGTTCCCAGTATGTATTCGATTTCATCCGCCACATTGCCGACGGACCGTTTGCGGAATTTGCGGCGGGAAATCGTGTGAAGGCAGCAAAAACTGCATTTATAGGGACATCCCCTGGAAGTAAGGATGCAGGCCATTTCGCGGTCCGGCTTTATGAACAACTCGTGCCTGGGGAACGGAATGGAGTCCAGGTCTTCGATAAGAGGCCTGTCCGGGTTCTTTATCACCTTCCCCCCTTCCCGGTACGCCGCGCCCGCGATACCGGCGGCCGATCCGCCGGAGGAAAGCGCGTCGAGCAATTCTACGACCGTCGCCTCTCCCTCGCCTATAACGGCGCAGTCGACTTCAAAATTCTTCAGCAACTGGTCGTAGAAAATGGAAGCGTGGACGCCGCCGATAATTATCTTGACCCCGGGCAGGATCTCCCGCGCCATCCTGATAAGTCTGTAGCTTGCGACCCTGTTCATGGTGAAGATCTGAATAAGAAGGAAATCGGGGCAAAAGCGCGCCAGATCGGCGGCCATTTCGGCTTCGGAAGCGGCCAGATCGCTGTTGTTGAAGTTTTTGGTAAGGATCTCATAGCCGGCCTTCTCAATAACGGCGTGAAGATACCCAAGCCCCAGGCCGTAAGAATTGTCCTTTGACGGGGCCTGGACATCGGGCTGAAGGGCCGCGCTGAATAAAATAACTTTACGCATTGGTTATCACACGTGAAACAGTCTCCGCAAAGCAGACATCGCTGAAAGGATAAGCCGCGGGACTCGCAAGAAATTTTTTTATGGCCTGGAGCTTAAGCTGGTAATCTTTTTCGCTCATATTTTTCATAAAATCGTAAAGCTGTTCATAAGTCGCGAATTTTCTTTTATCTATAAAACAATCTTCCGGGACATACCGCGAGATGTCAGGCGCGCCCCAGTAGACAGGAACGCAGCCGGCAAAAAAAGAATCAAAAATTTTTTCGGTTATATAGCCCGGGATCTCGCGGGCGTTTTCATAACAGATGGAAAACTTATAAGCGCGCATTATTTCCCGTTTTTCTCCGATCTTGCCTTTGTAGGACGGGAACCTTGGGCGCAGCAGCCCGGTCAGCGGTTTTATCCGGTTCAAGCCCCTGATCAGCCGCGGGCCGTCAAAAACGAAGCTATCCCACCCTACTCCGTAGAGATCGAACTCTTCGGGATGATTTTTTTCAAACCACCGTACCGCTCTTTCCCGCTCCGAGTACAGTTCCAAAGGGTGGGAGCGTTTTTTATGCGCCGCTATCATCAGGCAAAAAGCTTTTTTTTCTTCCGGCTGCACAAGGGATTCCTTAGGGAAAGCGTTGGCGAAATGCATCTCAAAGCAGCGTTTGTTATCCACCAGACGGGTATCCCAGGTAAAGATCGCGTCGAACTGACCCTGCCCGGCCGTCTTCCAGTTTTCCGGACGGATCACCTCGCATTCCGATAAAAGCGCGATATTCCTTGTTTTCCCCAGCCAGGCGCCCATGATTCCGGCAAGCGGGACACGGGGGATCTCCAGGAACAGAACCGTATCCGGGATCTCACGCGAGGCGAGGAAGATATCCTGCGTATGGCAGATCCAGCCCGAATGCGACAGCGATTCCTTGAGCAGCCTGAAAGCGGAAAGGCAATCATCCCTGTTAACGGGACTGCCGCTATTGAACAGCTCGTCTTGCCGGTACGGCGGTTCTACCCAAATAGCCAGTTTTCCGTGCATAATTCACCTAAAAATGGAACCGGTTGATCTTTGCATACAACTCGGCTTTAAACTGTTGCGGCAGCCACTTATGCAATAGCACGGCATAAGCAAGGAACAAAAACGCCGTGGAAAACGCCAGGAACACCAGGGACCGGCCCATAACCGTTCCAGGCCCGCCGCCCCACCCCGCTGAAAAACGCAACGCCGCTAGCGGGACCGACAACAGCGCCGCGTGCGCGATCCCCCCCCAGGGCAATTCCACGGGCAGAAGTTTGCGCATACTGAAATACAAAAGGATTCCTGACACTATCCAGCCGAAAACGATAGAGCTCCCTGCCCCGATAAAAGGATTTAAGGGCATAAGGACTGACAAACCGCAAAGCAAAGTGAGCGTCCCCGCGACTCCCGGCAATATTATAGGCGACATTTTCAACTTGGAATGGGAAACCAGCGAGATCATGGAGATTATCATGCGCAAGCCTTCCGCCGCTGCGCCCCAGATAATTATATCCCCACCGCGCCGGAATTTTTCCGAAGCGACGATCCGGGCTATGGCCCCGCCGTTGGCAGCCACGAATACGGCGGTGACTATAACCATCGGGATAAACGCCGAGGCGTATCTGTTCCAGGCGGCGGTTTTTTCCTCATCGGAGCTGTGGGAAATTTTAGAATAATATATCGGCTGATAGAACTGGTTGAAAAGGCTTTCAAAGGCGAGCATCAGGCTGCTGCCTATCGCAAACCCCACCACAAATATGCCCAGGGCCTCGGAACCGGCGGCGCGCTGGAACAGGAACCTGTAACCCTGGGTGTGGATCCAATACAGGAACACGCTGACGGACAGCGGCCATGAAAAGTTCCAGACAGGCGCCGCCGCGCTGAAAAAAGGAAGCGGCCCGGCACGGTCCGGCACGGCCGGCAACGCTTTATAAAAAAACCACAAGATCAGGACAAAAGCCAGGGCCTGGCCCAGCAACTGCCCGCTTAACCAGAATTCGGCCGAGGCCGTAAAGTTTTTAACCAGCAGCGCGGACAAGGCAAGTCCTGACCACAGGGTCAGCACGGACCCGGCGATAAAATAAAAACGATGCCCCATCAGGTTAAGAAAACCGGCGTATGAAATGTTGCCCATGGTGATGACTATGCCGGCCGCCACGAGCGCCGCAAGCCATAGAGGATGTATCGCGATACCCAGAAAATTCCGGTATACCGGCAGCAGTATAACGCTAAACACGGAAACACCCAGAAGATAAACGGCCCAGCTGTTAAGGCCGCTTCTCAGCCGGTCCTCCTTCTCCCACTCCAGCAGGCGGCGGTTCATATACATACCCACAGGATTCAGCAGGACCAGCCCGAACCAGCCGGAGACGGTAAGGATAATATTCATCCGCCCGACTTCGGCGGGGCTTAACAGGCTGGTGAATACCCGTATGTAGAGAACGGAGGTAAGAGCTATTACCCCCCGGCCGAAGCCTAGAAGGATAAAATCCTTTATTCGTTTACCCATTTGTCGGAAACACTCTCGAATCCCAGATTTCTAAAGGCTGCCCTGCCTTAGCTCCGATAGCGGAGATCTTCGCCGCGCACCCCGCGATATCGGTTATACCAAGATCGGAGCCTTTAATACGCTTGGCGCCGGCATGCCCGATGTACCGCCGCAGCGCGTCGAAAAGTCCCAGCTTCAGCAGCAAACTCCGCAAGCCCAGTTTAAGCTTCAACAACAGCAGCCTGCGCCGGACGCTTCTCCCGGTCTGCAAGGGCAGTTCGCCTAATTTTTCATAGAACTCCGCAAGGTCGCGGTTCACATCGCCGCCTGCGCGCGCGACCTCCATCAGATCCTGATAATACAGCAAAAAATATTCGCCCATTGGAAGCGTATATTTACCGAAATTCTCGGGTTCAAGTTTTTGCAATCTTAACAATGATTCCGCGAGCGCGTTATATGTATATTTCCCCTTGCATGGGGTATGCCGGAAATCCGTGTCGGCATTCTTCCACATACTGGCCGGATCGTGGATTTCCTGCGCCACCTGGGAAGTGTTGCCGCGGCCTATAACTGCCAGCGGTTTGTCTATGACATACATTGCCCCCGTCCGCCTGATCAGCCAGGGAACGGCTATAATTTCGCCAAGGGGCGTAAGGTAAAAGGCCCCGCATTTGGCCTTTAAGCCTTCAGCCGTTTTTTTACGGAACACCATGGCGGAAGGATGCGGAGGATACCCAAGGCCGGATCTAAAAGACAAGTAATCGGAAATAACCTTTTCCGCGTCATGCCTGATAACTTTCCCGCTGAAATCCCTGGCCAGAATGGTGTTTTTAAGCCTCTCCTCGAAATAAGTGGAGTCGTAATAAGTGACTACCCCGAAAGACAGCAATTGGGCCTGCCGCTCTTTTATGACCGCGGCCGTCTGCGCCAGGGCGCCCGGCAGCAGCATATCGTCATCGCCCAGAACAAGAAGATATTCACCCAAGGCCCTGTCATAGCAGGCGTTCCAGTTTTCATGGGTAAGCAGAAAACGGGAGGAACCGGCGTATTTGATCCTGGGGTCGGAAAAGCCGGCTACCGTCTCTCTGGTGGCGTCAGAGGACGCATTGTCGTTTATAACCACCTCAAAATCGGTAAAATCCTGGTCAAGGACCGACTCCACAGCGTATGCCAGCAGGCGCGCCCTGTTGCGGGTCGGTATTAAAACAGAAAAAAAAGGCATAGTCACTGTTGTCCTTTCCCCCAGACGGCGGCAAAGATCTCCTGGAACCTTTTGAAATATGTATGTTCGTTTACCGCGCGGGAACATCCGGAAGAGGCGATGGAAAATCGTTCTTTCTCATTGTCGAGGTAATATCGTATAAGTCCGGCGCAGTCCTCCGGCGTGGTATAAACCGAAACTTCTTCGCCTATCTTCAGATAACGCTCCAGGCCGGGAACATAATTCGTAAGCTGAAAACCTCCGGCGAGCGGGATCTCAAAATTGCGGGCTTTGATCTGCTCCGCCGTCTTCGGCGAGCGCAGAAATCGCGCCAAATTCATAAACGAACCCAGCGCGAACCTGAGATCCCTGCTGACGCTGTTGGAAAGGTTCAGGTTTATCCGGCTCTCGCGGAAGATCTGCGACATTTCCTCAAAACTTGCCTTGCCGTTCGGCCAGCCCCGGCCGAAGCATTCCACTTTTACGCCTAGCCCGGCCAGCGTTTTAATAAACCAGCCCCGGACCTGGTTATACGCCCCCACAAACGAAACTTCATAACGGAATTCGGACCCGGAAGGCATGGGTCCCGCGCAAGCGCCGAAGATCTGCCCGGCCCATTGGGTTAAGAGCGGTTCTACGCCAAGCTTCCGGTATTTTGCGACACTGAATAAGTCCGTGGTGCAGACATGCGTGAAATGCGGGGCAAGTTTTGAGGAATACCGTTCAAAGCGCCAGGTATCATCGCCGAACCAGGCGCAGGTGGCCCATTTTGCCTTTAAAAAGTCCAGGGTCCCGGCGTCGAATTGATCGGTATAAGGCAGGAAGAAGATCAGGTCGGGGTTAAAACTTTCCGCTTTTTCCATAAGCGCCCTGCGCAAGGCGGGGATATCGTGAAGATAAGCGTCGTACCAGAAGGGTTCGACATTTCCCACAAGCTTTTTAAAATTCTCATAAAAGCACGCCGCATCTCCAGAAGGACCTCGGGACTTCTCCCCATAGTCCCATTGCATCAGTACGGCCAGTATTTTTTTATTCCATTTGGGAGTCATTCTTAACCTTGCTCAATATTTCCGCAGGCAGCTTTTGAGCATTGCCCGGGCCGGAAACAGATTATTTCAAGCGGTCTAAAACTCTAAAGACTTGATATAGGCCTCAAACATCCTGACTTTGTTACTGTCTCCACTGTTGACAAGAAAGGGTTCAAGGTCTCCCGCCAGCTCATTAAGATTTAATTCGGAAGTTCTGGCCAGAAGCCGTTCTTTTAGGCCGCGCCCGTCGGGAATGCCTGTTTTGTCGCGAAGATATCGGTAATTCGGTTTAGTTTGAGGCATGAGGAACGCGATATCATAAAAATCCCTTCCTTTGGCGCGGGGACGGTTTAACGCCGCGTAAATCTTCTGCGATAAAAGAAGATCGATCGGGGAGGCATAGATCTGGGTAAACACATCGAATTTATTAAGGATCTTCAGGTCCCTCGCGTAATCAAACGCATGAGGAACGGTATCCATTTGTATCAGGATCTTTTCGTCACGCAGGCCGGAAATATCGTTATCGAACAATACTCCGGGGAACCTGATATAGGACCGGTACGCCCCCTTAAAGACATTCTTTATTTCCACCGCATAGCCTTGCAGTTCCAGACCGCGTTTGACCGCCCCGGCAAGATCCGCGAACGCCCGCTCTGTAAGACCGAAATTATCAAAATCCAGGTCTTCTGAAAACCGATTGTTGCCGTAAACTATACGCAAAGCCGTTCCGCCAAGAAAAGCCAGGCCGCGGCCGGTCTCAGTATTAAACACTATTTCAAGTATCTTGCATTGTAGGTATTCCCGCAGGATATTACGTTTAAAAGGCCGTTCCCTGGGCGGATAATACTTTTCAATGTTCACAAGACTAAGCATGGTTTATAGATCCAGGAACCGGCCGACTCTGGACGACAAGGCTCGCACGCCGAAAGCGTCAAGATATTTATTAAGCCTGCTCGTATCGGCTTTAGCTTTAAACTCGGCGGAATTAAATCGTAAACTTTCAAAATCCACGGCATCTTTTATGCGCGGATTAAGATATAAAAAATCAAGCAGGGCCTTTTCAATTTCAGCCACCAGCACCCGGCGGCCATTTTTCTCTCTGAGTTCATATCCGAACATCAGCGAAGGCTTGAGCTGCTTATAGGTAAAAACGCCTATGTTTGTTTTAAACTGATTTGTTTTTTGCGAAGTCACCGAAGTTATGGCATAAACGGCTTCCGGAATAAGCCCATACAGAGAAAGCGCCATCTCAAGAGAAATATATGACGGCTTATAGATAGTATTGGCGATCAGAAACAACTCATGTTCATCTAAACCGGCATCAGAAAAAATATAGTAGCCTCTCCTGACCTTATTTATATAACCTTTTGCCATCCATTCGTTTATGCGCCTGAAATCAAAATCTGGCGCAATTTTTCTAACATCGGCCAGACCAAAAACATCGAAGCCTTTTAATTTTTCTTTGAAATTTAAAAATTTCATATCATATAATTCCATAACATGTGTTTTTTAACATGTTATGGAATTATATCATAATTAAGCCTACACTCAGAATTTTCCAGCTCAATATATTTCGGGCGTACCGTTATACCATACTCAATATTTCCGCAGGCAGCTTTTGAGCATGTCCAGGTCGGCTTCGGTAAGCTCCGGGTAATTGCCGAAGTAAAAGCCGCATTCGTGCAGGAACTGGCCGCCTTTAAGCTGCCAGTCGCCTTTAACATACTTGGCGAAAAAGGGCTGATGCTGCATATTGCCCGCTATAACAGGACGGATTTCCACACCGTCACCGGAGAACTGCTCGATGTATTTGGCGCGCAGTTCCCTGGTCTTGCAAAGCACCGGAAAAGCGAAATTGGAAACGAAGGAAAGATGTCCGTGCTTTATCGGCAGCAAGTCCGGATTATTATTGACCTCTTCTTCAAGCGCCAGATAATTTTTCTGACGGACCTGACAATTTTCATCCAGGTATTTAAGCTGGGTTAAACCCAAAAATCCTGTGATCTCGGTAGGCCGCAGATTAAAGCCGAGGTCATAAAAAGTATATTTGGCCTCAAATTCGCTCTTTACGCCGTATTTTTCCCGCAGGCGGCGCTGGGCCGAGAAGTTAAGGTTGCGGTCCCAACCGTTGGCGCGGGTTATACGCAGCATTTCGTCCAGCTCGTCGTCATCAGCGCAGGCGCAGCCGCCTTCTATGGTGGACATATGATGAGCCACAAAAAAAGAAAAAGTGGAGGCCAGGCCGAAATTACCGGTTTTCCCCCCTGGCAGGACCGTGCCGAGGGATTCGCAATTATCCTCTATGAGCAGGACGCCGTTTTTTTTGCAAAGTTCGCGGATCTCACCCAGGTCACCGGCGAACCCCAGCGCGTTGGTGATAAAAAAAGCGTTCAATTTTACCTTTTTAAGGGTTTCGGAAAGGTTGGCGGCCATGCAGTTAAGCGTCTGAGCCTCGCAGTCCACCGGCACGGCTTTCATGCCAAGCTGAAGGATGGGCATAACATTGGTGGACCAGGTAAGGGCTGAAAAGCCCACGGTATCGCCGTCTTTAAGACGGCCCAGATTCTTAAGGGCCTGGAGCAGGGCCAGGTTGGCGCTGCCGCCGCTGTTAAAAAGGATGCAATGCCGCCGCCCCTGCGCCTTGGCGAAAGCCTTCTCGAACTCCCGGCATTTTTCGCCCATGCTAAGGATTTTGGCCTTAAGTATAAAATCCACCAGTTCTTTTTTGGTTTCATACTCGTTCAGGAATGTGTTCTTCATTAACGGGATCATAAGTATTTTCCTTCGGGAAAGCCGCTTGCTTTACGCAGAAATTGCTTTCTTCCAACCTTCCAAACCTCTAACCTTCTAACCCTCACCGTTTCCCCTGACCTTCCAGTCCTTTAAAAAACTCATAAGCCTTGGCTATTCCGTCCTTCAGCGATGTGGACGGCGCCCAGCCCCAGGCGGCCTGACGGGCGGTGTCTACCAGCTTTTGTTTCATGCCCGCCGGCTTGGACAGGTCGTGGGTGAACGCGCCTGTATAACCGACTACTTCGGCCACGGTCTGATAATAGTCGTTGACTGAATGATCGAGCCCCAGTCCGGCATTCATCAGGTCCGGCAGGGTGTCGAAATCGGTTATGGCTTTATGGATGCAGCCGGCGATATCACCGGCGTACATAAATTCCCTGCGGGTCAGGCCGTCTCCCCAGATCTCTACCGACTTGCCCCCATTCAGCTTTGCCAGATGCAGTTTACGGATGACAGCCGGGATCATGTGGGAGTGCTCGGGGGAGAACTTATCCCAGCGGCCATAAAGGTTGCACGGAATAAGGGTTTTATAGCGGAACTCCGGGATTTCTTTTGAAATATAGGCGCACAGCCTGGAAACCACGACCTTTGCCAATGCGTAGCCTTCATTGGTAGGCTCAAGTTCGCCCTGTAGAACCATTTCCTCTTTAAGAGGATTGGGGGCGTTGCGCGGATACATGCAGGAACTGCCCAGATTTATAAACTTTATAACGCCGCAGTTGCGGGCGGCCCAAACGGTATTGCGGCCCATATCCATATTTTCAAGCAGGAAAGCCACAGGGTTGGCCATATTGGCCTGTATGCCGCCGACGCGGCCCGCGGCGTGGATAATGATGTCCGGCTTAATTTTTGCCATGTAGGCCCTGACAGCTTCGTAATCAAAAAGATCAAGCTCCGGGAGATCCGGCGCAAAAAACTCATGTTTCGAAGCGGCGGGATGTTCAAGGATATTGCGCCCGACCATCCCCGAACCGCCCGTCAGCATAACTTTCATAAGATCACCCTCTAATACCGTGGTCACCGGCCTGGCGTCGATCGCGGTAACTTTGTTTAAACTCCGCCAGCGCGGAACAAACTTCTCCCTCTTCGAGGTCGTTAACTCTTAACATTTCAAGATCATCATTAACCATGACCAAAGCCAGCTGCGCGCCGGTCCGTTTTTTGTCCCGCCCCATAGCGGAGATCATCTCGGCCTCTTCCAGACGAACCTGCCCAAAATCAAATTTTAAGATCGGCAGCAGAAGCTGCGCTATGAATTTTTCGGTTTTAACGGACAAGAGCCCCCGTTGCCGCGCAACGATGTCAGCCAGCAGGATGCCTGCCGCGACCGCGACCCCGTGAGGGACAAGAAAATCGCCGGCGGACTCTATCGCGTGCCCGAAACAATGGCCGAAGTTAAGCATGTTCCTGCGCCCTGAATCGAATTCATCGTCCTCTATATAATCCTTCTTGATCTCAAGAGCCGCCTTGAGAAACCGTTCCAGAGAACCGGGATCCCTCCCTGCCAGTTTGCCGGAGGTGTTGGAGAAATCTTCGGCACGCCGCTTCCCGCCTATTATGCACAATTTGGCGATCTCTCCCAAGCCGCTCAGATAATCTTCGTCTTTCAGGGTTGAAATAAACCTCGAAGAAATAAACACCTCGGAGGGCGGATAAAAAGTGCCTATAAGGTTCTTATAGCCTCTATAATTAAGGGAGGTCTTTCCCCCTATACAGCTGTCGGCCTGGGCCAGCAGCGTAGTGGGGACGAACGTCCATTTGATCCCCCTGTAAAGGGTAGAGGCGGCAAAACCCGTAATATCCTGCGTTATTCCCCCGCCGATGGAAACAAGACGCATATTCTTTTTAGTGGCAAGTCCGGCTAGGCGATCATACAGCATCTGCACGGAGTTCAGCGTCTTAACCTCTTCGCTGACGGGGAGGATGATGTTCGGAAAGGCCTCCAAAAGCTTTAGCGCGGAATTTTTGTGCAAGCGCCAGACATTTTCATCGATCACGAACACACAACAGGGGTCTGCGGCCAGACGGGGTAGATATGCTTCCGTCTCCCCGAAAAAAACGCCGTAGTCCCTCAGCCTGGAGCCGACGATAAAATTATCTAAAGGCAAGTATAGCCCCCATCGGCGACAATTGTCTGCCCCGTAATATAGGTGTTTTGGGCTGAAGCCAAAAAGGATACGATCTCGGCTATTTCCGGAGGCTCAGCCAGGCGTTTTACGGGTATAGCCTGTGAAATAACCCGGATAGCGTCTTCGGAATTATTTCTGCGCGTGAGTTCCGTGTTCACAAATCCTGGCGCCACAGCGTTAACCAGAACCCCGTACTGGGCGCATTCGACAGCGGCCGCCCTGGTCATGCCGTTGACAGCCGCCTTGGCGGTGGAATAAACGAACCTGCGCGGTTTTGCCACGAGGCTCCAGACCGAACTGATATTTACGATCCTGCCGTATCCCCCGGAGCGCATTGAAGGGAGCACGCCGCGGATAAGCCGCATAGGAGCCGTAAGGTTCACCTGCATGATCGAGATCAAATCGTCATCCGAGTACTCCTCGGCGGAGCCGATAGGATTTATTCCGGCATTGTTTACCAGGATCTCGACAGGACCGGCGATACCGCGGAGATATTCGTCTATGGATCCGTTTGAAGACAGATCAAGTTCGGCGCGCGGAGGCGTAAGCAAAACCGCCCCTTTTTGCCTGAAGGCTTCCGCGATGGCCCTGCCGATCCCCTTTGAAGCGCCTGTGATAAGGGCCGTACGGCCTTTCATGTTATTTTCACTCCGGCCTCTTCAATAAGGCGTTTGTATCGTTTTTCAAGCATATTTATGCGTTGTTCGTCTTCAGCATATATCCCACCGTAAAAATTGCGTTTATTCATAAGCCACATCAACTCAAAACCCACGGCTTTAAGGATGCCGCTGGGGGCGTCGTCTTTTAAGGATTCAGGGCACTTAAATATAACCTTGCGGGTTTCATACCGGTCCAGCAGCCCGTTGGGAAGTCTTTTAAAGAAAGGCAGGGAATCTTTTGAGACTCCGCCGCCCACCACGCACTCAAGGCCTTTTTCTTTGGCTTTGGTGAAAAGCTCTTTGGTGATCTCAAATATCGCGTCGGAATTAATATCTTCCCGCGTCATTCCGAGAGAACCTGTCATATCAACACGCCCCAGCACAATACCGTCAAGTTCCGAGATCCCGTCTATTTTCAGCATTTCATCAAAATTTTCGAAGCCCATCACCGTCTCTATATTCGCCAGCAAAGACACCTGCTGCATCTCATCTTTCGGAAATACCATTTTAGCGGCGCTCAGGTATTTCTTCAGCGCGTAAGGGGATTCTATCATGGGCGCCACTATTCTACAGGCCCCTATAGACCTGGCATCATACATGTCTTTCAGGGCTTCACAGCCGCCGACCTTGATAGTCAGTTCAAGACCGGCGCGGGTTACAACTTCCTTAAGGCGCAGCGCCTCCTCAAGACGGGTGCCTTCGGCCTCAAATTCGGCTTTGATGCCGGCTACATTATGATTCGCCTTCAGGTCCTGAAGCACTTCTACCATCTGCCTTTCCAGATTATTCATAATACTCCCGCCTTTGTGATCGATTCCGGCCTCCGGCCGCACTCACATCTTACAAAACATTAGAAATTCCTGCCGCAAAAATTTTTAATCAATAATGTTGCGCTGGAATTCTTCCCTGTCCAGAAAAGGCCACATATCCTCCAGCGGCTTGGAGACCATGCCGCCGTCGGGCTTCTTTTCCGATGATAGTTTGGGCATAAATTTATGATCCGCAGGCAATCTCACATCGCAAAGCGCCGGACCCTTTACCGCCAGGATCCGCGCAATTTTTTCGCTCATATCGGCGACGCAGTGGATGGTCTCGGTGTACAGGCCGAAAGCTCCGGCTACTTTGACAAAATCAGGAAATCCGACCCCCGATCCGGGATCGCAGGCTACATAACGGCTTTCAAAAAAATTTTCCTGGGTTTGTCTGATGGAAACATAACCTTCGTTGTTCAGAACGAATATTTTCACCGGCAGCCTGTAATGCGCGATGGTGGCGAGTTCCTGTATATTCATCATAATGCTGCCGTCACCCGCCAGGCAAACCACTTCTTTTTTACCGCCGCCGATGCAGGCCCCTACCGCCGCCGGAAGATCGTATCCCATAGAGGCGCAGCCGGAATTCCAGAATATCCGTTGTCCTTTTTTAACTATCCCTGCCTGGAACAGGCAGACGCAGGCGGAGCCGTTGCCCGCCGCCACAGGGGTATCCGGCGCAAGCATGGCCGTAAGAGTTTCCATAAAATGGTATGGATTGACTTTGGTTTTAAGTTTTTTATACTCTTCAAGAACAACCGGGTACCTGACCGACCGCTCCCGGCACCAGGCCAGCCAGCCGGAGAAGTCCCCAAGCCCCTCAACCGGGATCTCCGATAGAAGACCGGCTATGAAATCCTTAACATCCGCAAGTACAGGCAAATCCGGTTTTACCGTGGGCTTGGCCAATTCGGACGGGTCGATATCCACGATTATTTTTTTAGCTTTTTTCGCGTAATTGTCCCAGTCATAACTTATCTGGCGGACATTGTTGCGGGAACCCAGCGAAAGCACCAGATCGGCGTTCTGCAGTGAAAAGTTTCCGCCCCTGGTGCCTACGGTGCCTATCCTGCCGGCGTACCAGGGGCTGTCATTGGGCACGAGGTCAAAACCGGCGAAGGTCGCCAGCACGGGTATTTTTAAATTATCAGCCAGTTTTTCAAACAACTCTCTGGCGCCCGCTAACGCTATACCATGTCCGGCGATCATCACCGGCCTTTTAGCCGATCTCAGCATTTCAACCGTTTTGCAAATCTGGGCCTTACAGCCGTCATCGGCCGGAACCGGTATTTCAGGTTCATAGGGAACAAGTGCATCCTCGTCTATCAACGCCGCCTGGACATCCAGCGGTATATCTATCCACACAGGTCCCGGACGCCCGGTCATGGCCGTATGAACCGCCTTATCAAGCACATACTTTACCTGATACGGATCCGTCAGCATCTGGGAAAACTTTGTAACCGGCTTGACTATCTCGGCGATATTAATTTCCTGGTCGCCAAGCTGGCGCAGCCCGGTTTCAGGACAGAAGGCGGTCGTGGTCTTGAACTTCACCTGGCCGGAAATGTACAACGCCGGGATCGAATCCAGCCACTGGCCTATAACGCCGGTTAAGGTATTGACGCCGCCCGGACCGGTGGTAACGATAGAAACTCCAAGTTTATCCGAGACGCGGGAATAGCCCTCCGCCCCTATAGCGGAAGCCTGCTCATGATGATTACAGATATATTCCAGCCCTTTGCACTTGCCCACGGAATCGTTGAGATGCATGGCCCCGCCGCCGGAGATCATAAACACATGCTTTACGCCGTGTTCCACAAGCCTTTTGGCCACATAATCGGATAGTTTTATCATGTATGGTCTATTTGTCCACAAGCAACGCTTCCCTGTTTATGGACTTCTTATTAGCGTGATACCATGAATAAAGTTTTTTGATAGCCGCGTCAAGCGGAGTGAAAGATATAGTTTTTACCTCTGTTTTCAATCTGGAATTATCGCCGCTGTATTCGGCGCCCAGCCCCGGCCGGGCGACTTTAACAGGCAAATCTTTGCCGGCAACTGAAAGGACCCGTTCGGCCAGCTCTATAAGCTCCACGGATGTATCCGGGGTGACATTATAAGCCTGGTGCTCCGCCATGTTCTCCAAAAGGTATTCTATAACAGGATAGAGGTCGTCGATCCACAGATAATCGAACCTGCGGTTCTGTTTTATCGTAAGCGGCAGGTCGAAAATAGCCTTGCAGATCATGTTGGAAATAAAGCGGATGGAATAATCCTCGTATTTGCCGTAAATACCGAAAACGCGCAAGTCGGTTATCTTGCCGGTTTTCTCCATGTATTTGCCGCATACATATTTGCAGAACCCGTGCTCATCGGCGGGGACATGCGTATCAAAATAATTTTCTTTCATTTTCGGCCGGTAATAGCGCATATCGTATATGGCGCCGGAACCTATCACCAGCATTTTTTTAAAATATTCCGCGTTGCGGGCTAGATTAAAGAACATCCGGGTGTTCTCATACAGGACTTTCCCCGGCTCCTCGGAGTTGCGGTGTCCCGGCTTCGCGGCGGCGTGTATAACAAAATCAAAACCCCCGTTTTTCAAACAGTTTTTTACCGCGTCATCGTTTAAAAGATCCAGATCGGCATGCCCTGGAGCGGCTATGCGGTATTTCCGGGCAAGCGGAGATTCAAGGAGATTTCTCCCGATAAACCCGCTTCCTCCTGTAAGAAGGACCTTCAAGCGCGCCCCCGGAAACCGGCTATGGCGGGGTGTTTGTCACGGCAATCCTGGCATATCAGCACGGTCAGAAACGCCAGAGCGATGGTTTTTAAATACGCGCCTTCGGCGTCAATTTTAGAAACAGCGGTCTTCACATACCGCCACACGAACCAGGTGAATACCAAGAGCATGGCGACAAGCACAAAGTCATGGTGGACATCTTCTTTTACGATAAAATCCACGACATAGTCGGATAATTTCATTGGTCGGGGGCTATTTATTCAACGGCGTAAAACCGCTGAAGGATTTAACCATATATTCGAGCATTTGCTTTGTCATGCCGGGGTAGACGCCTATCCAGAAGGTGGAGGACATGATGGTATCGGTAACGGGCAAAGCGGAAGGGCGGCCGGAAGCGGAAACCACACGGAAGCCGCTGCCGGAGCGGCGCATTTCGTCGAAACAGGGGTGCTTTATAAGATTGCCGGCGAACAGCATGCGGGTCTGGATCTTGTTCTTCTCAAGGTGCGCGACAAGCTGATCGCGGGTAAAACCGGCGTTCTCTTTGACAGTCAGCATAAAACCGAACCAGCTGGGATCTGAATCCTGCGCCGGTTCCGGAAGGATAAGCCTGTCTGAAAAAACATCGAGGGCTTTGCGCAGATATTGCCAGTTCTTTTTGCGGGCATCTATGAATCCCGGGAGTTTTTCCAGCTGCGCCAGGCCTATGGCCGCCTGCATCTCGGTGGCTTTGAGGTTATAGCCGAAATGGGAATAGACATACTTATGATCGTAACCTGACGGAAGTTCGCCGAACTGCTGCGTGAATCTTTTGCCGCAGGTATTATCCTTGCCGGAAGGACACCAGCAATCGCGGCCCCAGTCGCGGAAAGAATCCACCAGCCGCTTTAACTGGGGATTATTGGTGTATACAGCCCCACCCTCGCCCATAGTCATATGATGCGGCGGGTAGAAGCTGGAAGTGCCGATGTCGCCGAATGTCCCGGTGTATTGGGAACTACGAGGGTTGGATGACCTGCCGGATAAAGGAATGCCTTCTTCTAACCCTCCAACCTTCCAACCTTCCAACCTTCTGTATTTACTCCCCAATGCGTCGCAGTTGTCTTCTATCAACCAAAGGTTGTGTTTTTCGCAGAAAGATTTTACGGCTTTAAGGTCGAAGGGGTTGCCGAGGGTGTGGGCGGCCATTACGGCTTTTGTTTTTTTGGAAACGGCTTTTGCGAGCAGGGAACAATCCATGTTATATGAGGGCAGACTGACATCCACGAACACGGGGACCGCGCCGTACTGGATGATGGGGGTTACGGTCGTGGGGAACCCGGCGGCGACGGTTATAACCTCGTCTCCGGGGTTTATCCGCCTGGCGCCCAGTTTGGGAGAGGTGAGGGCCATGAAGGCCAGCAAATTGGCCGAGGAGCCGGAATTAACCAGGGAAACATGCCTGACCCCGAGGAATTCGCCTAATTTTTTTTCGAAAGCGTCAACATAGCGGCCGGAGGTAAGCCAGAAATCCAGGGCGGAATCGACGAGGTTCGCCACCTCTTTTTCGTCAAAAACCCTGCCGCCGTAAGCGACATGGGATTTGCCGGGCTCAAAATCTTTCTTTTTATGGAAAAGGCGGTGGTATTGCGAAACTTTGCCGAGTATTTCTTTGCGCAGCTGTTTGTCCGTTACGACCGTCTTAAGATTCATGTTCAGTCCCTCAAATCGCTTATTATATAGTTAATTATAGCAATTTGGGCTACAGAATGAGAGCCGCTAAGGAGTTGCGAGTTTCGAATGCCGCGAAATTATTTTTAAAGCTTGATGCGGAGCCCGTCTACGGCGGCCTGGGTGTTTTTAAATATTTTCCGGGCTATTTTCTGGGCGTTAGCGCGGTCGTTCATGGCGGGGTATCTGTCGGCGCCGAAATGGGCGAGAGCCAGTTTTTTAGCCCCGGCCTTTTTTGCAAGCGCCGCCGCGCTTGCGGGGTCCATATGGGGCCAGCCGGGATTGGTTTCCCCCGGTCTGTGGGCGCATTCGCTTATCAGAAGGTCGGCGTTTTGCGCCAGTTTCACGGAGTTGGCGCAGGGGCCTGTGTCGGTGCAATAAGCGACCGCCTTGCCGTCTATCTCGAATCTGTAGCCGAGTACCGGGTCCGCGTGGACCAAAGGCAGGCATTTCAGGGTAAAAGGAAGCCTTGCGGCGTCCGAGGGCAGTTCCAGGACTTCGGTCTTATATTTCAGGTTTTTCAGCGGCACGGTGAACGGACGGCGCAGGATCAGGGCCAGCGTTTTCCTGGCGCCTTTGCCCGCGCAGATAGTGAGGCCTTTTTTGAACCTGGAATTAAATTTCACCAGTATATGCAGACCGGCGATATGGTCCAGATGAAAATGGCTTAAGAACAAGTAAATGGGTTTGGAGCCGTCCACATATTTGCCCAGCTTATAAAGGCCGTTGCCGGCATCCAGGACAATATCATATTTTTCGGTTTTAACCAGCACGCAGATAGCGTTGCCCGTTTTTGTATCATACCAGCCGTTGGTTCCGAGGAAGATTATTTCCATAATAAAAGCACCTTGTTTACTATACGCAGATCTTAATGGCTTCTGATCGGAAATTCGAGCGCCCATTTATAGAAGGGGAGCGCCCGCACTGTTACACCGTCCAGGCGCTCCTCATACTCTTCCGACCAAGTTACTATCTTACCCGCCGCAAGATTAAGAGATTTACAGGCTTTAATCAAGCCGCTGAACTCCCTTTTCTTTGTTGAAGGAGAAGTGAGATCACAAGCCGCCTGAAACACCTCCGGAGGGCCCTGCTCGTTAAGCCGCACAAAATCACACTCGCTGCCGCCTTTTATATAGTAGATCTCACTTCCGGCGGTGTGAAGCTCCGTAAAAACGGCGTTTTCAAGCAGCTTGCCGCGATCTTCGGAAAACCCGAAAGACACGGAGGTCGCCAGCCCGTTATCGACCACATATATCTTTTTCTCGGAACCTTCCCGTTTTATAAGCGATTCATTATATTTTTTCAACGGGAAAAAGAAATATATCGCGCGCAGCTCTTCCAGTAATTCGTATAAAAGATTTTTATCGGCTTTATAGCCCTGTGAATGGAGCTCATTATAGATCTTGTGCACGGACACCGGGGTCGAAATGCAGGCTAAAAGACGCTTTATAAAATACTTCAGCAGATGCGCATGCGGCTTGCGTTCATACCGCTCGATAAGGTCCTTAAACAACATCACATTAAAATATTCCTGCAATGTTTTCACTCTCAGCCCCTCCTCCATTGAAAGGACTTCGGGAAAACCGCCGGCACGCAGATATTCTTCGGATTTAGCCGCCACCCTGTTCCTTGAAGCGGCGGGATACATCTCCGCCGCCGTTCCGGAGAAAGACAGATATTCCCGGAACGATAAGGGGTAGACTTCATAAGTCAGATTACGCCCGCGTAAACTTGTGGAGATGTCGGTGCTTAGTAATTTAGAATTGGAGCCCGTCAAAAAAACATTTTTAGAAACGGAGTCATACACCCGGCGGACAAATTTTTCCCACCCCTCGACATTCTGGATCTCGTCAAAAAAGAAATAAGATTTCGAGAGATCCGCATCCGGATAAAGCTCACCATAAGCCTGCAGGATCAGGTCCAGGTCGTCTCTCCCGGCCTCTAAACGCTCATCTTCAAAATTCACATATATAATGCCGCGTATATCCGCGCCGCGCGCTAAAAGCCGTGAAACAGCATCCAGAAGAAGGAAGGTTTTTCCGCTGCGGCGTACGCCGGATACAGCAACGACCTTACCTGAATCCAAAGGCACGCTGATAAACCGTTTTTTAACGGGAGGAACCGGTCGTGTCTGGAAAGAGCGAATTATCTCTTTAAACACTTCTTTCTTGACCATAAAGATATTATATCACAAAATTTCTTTATATTCAAGAAATTTAACGCAATAGGAGAGGCATTGTACAGTCAACTTAATATATGACAATATTCTTCGATTTGCTTAATACACACTTCCCGCATGTCTTGACGGCGCTCGCAGGCTATCGTCCATTCTATGATCTTATCGATAGCCCGGCCTATATGCCACCGTGGGGCCCAATGGAGTTCTTTTCTGGCCTTGGAAGAATCCAGTTTTAAGTAATGAGCTTCGTGGGGATGGGGACCTTTGTCTATGGCGTAGCCTGGGGCTTCGGGCCATTTGCGGAACATCCGCCTGACTATCCATTCCACATTTTTAGCGTCTCCGGCGTCGGGTCCGAAATTCCAGGCCTGGGCGTAGCGGGGGCCGTGCTTATATAGTTTTTCGGCCAGCATAAGATAGCCGTTCAACGGTTCAAGGACATGCTGCCAGGGACGGATGGCGCGCGGATTGCGGATATGAACTTTCTCTCCCTTTAAAGCCGCCCGGATAATGTCCGGGATAAGCCGGTCCGCCGCCCAGTCCCCGCCTCCGATAACATTGCCGGCGCGGGCGGAGGCGAGCGCTATATGGTGGAGCGAAGGTTGGAGGGTTGGAGGGTTGGAGGGTTGGAGGGAGGCGGAGTAATTTTTGGGATTAAAGAAGGAACTGCGGTAGGCGGAGGTGACAAGCTCGGAACAGGCTTTGCTGGACGAATAAGGGTCGTAACCGCCCAAGGGTTCGTCTTCTTTATAGCCGCGCAGGTGTTCTTTATTCTCGTAGCATTTGTCGGTGGTGACATTGACTATGGCACGGACGGAACTGCATTTGCGGGCGGCCTCAAGCAGGTTTATAGTGCCCATGACATTGGTTTCGTAAGTTTCGCGCGGATCTTTATAAGACAGTCTCACAAGGGGCTGGGCGGCCATGTGAATGATTATGTCCGGCTTTGCCGCTAATACGGCTTTTTGCAGGCGGACTGCGTCGCGCACATCGCCTATGGTCGTTTTTGTGATCTTTTTAAGCGCGCACAATTCATAAAGACTGGGGTTCGTATTGGGCTTTAAAGCGTAGCCGTAAACCTTCGCACCGAGCGCGTGCAGCCAGATGGAAAGCCACGAGCCTTTAAAGCCGGTGTTGCCTGTTAAGAATACTTTTTGGCCATGCCAAAAAGTATGAGGGTTGGAGGGTTGGAGGGCTGGAGGGTTGGAGGACATTTTTATTTATCTCCTGTTGTAAATGTCGTTAAAGCGGAGAATGTCGTCTTCTCCGACATATTCCCCGTTCTGGACTTCTATCAGTTCCAGCGGGACTTTGCCGGGATTTTCCAGACGGTGGCCCATGGATTTGGGGACATAGGTGCTCTCATTCTCGTGCACAATAGAGGTTTTTTCGCCGATGGTGACTTTTGCCGCGCCTTTGACCACTATCCAATGCTCGCTGCGGTGGTAATGCAGCTGATGGCTGAGTTTCTGGCCGGGCTTCACGACTATGCGTTTTATCTTGTAGCGGGAGCCCTCTTCCAGTACGGTGTAGGCGCCCCACGGGCGGTAGGTGGTGGTGTGCTCCACGACCTCTTTTCGCTTGCGCTCTTTAAGCAGCTCCACGACTTCTTTAACCCGCTGCGCCTGGCCGCGATGCGCCACCAGCAGGGCGTCGGCGGTGTCTATTATGATCAGGTCCTTTACGCCTATTGTCGAAATAAGGCGGTTTTCCCCCAGCACTATGGTCTTTGCCGTATCCAGCGCTATCACATCGCCCACTTTTACATTGCCGTCCGCATCCGGTTTTATAACTTCCGGCAGGGAATCCCAGGACCCGACATCCGACCAGAGCAGATCTATGGGCAGGACGGCGGCTTTTTTGGATTTTTCCATGACCGCGTAGTCTATGGAGATGGCCGGCATATTTTTAAAATCCGCGGTCATGCGGGCCAGGGTCAGCCCCATTCTGCGGCTTATCGCCGGGGAATGGGCTTTAAACTGCGACAGCATCGTCCCGATAGTAAAAGCGAACATCCCCGAATTCCAGTAATAATTACCGTCCTTGACATATTTTTCCGCCGTCTCCTGATCGGGCTTTTCGGCGAACCTGGCGACATGGTAAAGTTCTCCGTATGCGGAGCTCTTCAGCACACCGGCCCTATCCGTTCTCCCCCCCGCCGCGGCCCCCGTTTTTATATACCCGTAGCCGGTCTCAGGACGGACCGGTTTTATGCCGAAGGTGACAATGCTCCCGGCTTTGGCGGCGGTTTCGGCCTGCCTTGCGTAACGGGCGAATTTTTCGACCGGCTGGATTATGTGGTCGGAGGGACAGATGAAGATCACTTCGTCCTTTGCGCATTTAAGCTTTTCAGCGCAATATTTCATCACCAGCGCGATGGCTGGGGCGGTATTGCGGCCCACCGGCTCAAGGATAATATTATGTTCGATGTCCGGGGACACGGCCTTCAGGTCTTCCTGCACATGAAAGCGGTAATCCTCGTTGGTGATCACAAAAATATCTTTCAGCGGCAGCACGGCCGCCAGCCTCTCCACCGTGCTGCAAAGCAGAGATTTACCGCCGTTCAATTTTATGAACTGCTTGGGCAGGCCGTAACGGGAAACCGGCCACAGGCGCGTACCGGAACCACCGGCAAGGATTATCGCTTTCATAGATCGCCTCTAACAATTCTTCAGGCCGGCGTAACCGGCTTTTTTAAGGCACAGTTCGCTTAAGGCCAGCTTAAGGTCGGCTGCGGCCATTTCGGAAACAAGCTGTCCGAAAGAGATCTCCGGCTTCCAGCCCAGCAATTTTTTCGACTTTGCGGGATCGCCCAGCAATGTATCGACCTCCGCAGGACGGTAGAACCCGGGATCCACGCGCACTATCACATCGCCTTTTTTGATCCTTATTTCTCCCGCAAGGCCGGGCAGCGGCTTGACCGAGCTTACTATTCCCAGCTCTTTTACGCCTTTGCCCTGCCAAGCCAGCGTTATGCCCAGCTCTTTGGCGGCGAACTCGATAAATTTGCGCACGGAATATTGCCTGCCGGTCGCGATAACGAAATCCTCGGCTTTTTTTTGCTGGAGGATCAGCCACATGGCGCGCACATAATCCGCGGCATGGCCCCAGTCGCGCAAAGAATTCAGGTTGCCCATGTAAAGGCAGGGCTGGGCGCCGAGCAAAATGCGGGCCAGAGCGCGAGTGATCTTGCGGGTGACGAACTCTTCGCCGCGCAGCGGGCTTTCATGGTTAAAAAGGATGCCGTTGCTGGCGAAAAGGCCGTAAGCCTCGCGGTAATTCACGGTTATCCAGTAAGCGTACATCTTGGCCACGCCGTACGGGCTGCGCGGGTAGAACGGGGTCTTTTCGCTCTGGGGTATTTCCTGGACCTTGCCGAACAGTTCCGACGTGGATGCCTGATAAATGCGGGTCCGCTTCTGAAAACCCAGCAGGCGGACGGCCTCAAGCAGACGCATGGTGCCCAGGCCGTCGCAATCGGCGGTATATTCCGGCTCTTCAAAACTTACGGCCACATGGCTCTGCGCTCCGAGGTTGTAAATTTCCACGGGCTTCACCTGCGCCACAAGGCGGATCAGGTTGGTGGAATCCGTCATATCGCCGTAATGCAGCTTCAGACGCGGATGTTTTAACATGTGGTCTATGCGCACGGTGTTTACGGAAGCGGAACGGCGGCGGATGCCGTGCACCACATAGCCTTTCCCTAGCAAAAGTTCCGCAAGATACGAGCCGTCCTGTCCGGTGATCCCTGTAATTAACGCTGTTTTAGACATTACATCTCCTCGGAAGTATTACTCTGCCGCCGGCCGTTATTATCTTTTCCACGGGGCCGTATTATCCCGCCAAAGTTTTTCAAACTCGACTTTATCCCTTAAAGTGTCCATGCATTTCCAGAACCCGGAATGTTTGTAAGCGCCCAGCTTGTTCTCCCTGGCCAGGCGTTCAAGCGGCTCGCGCTCCCAGACGGTGGAATCTCCGCCGGTTATATAATCCAGGGCTTCGGGTTCAAGCACAAAAAAACCGCCGTTGATCCAGGCGCCGTCGCCTATGGGTTTTTCCCGGAAGGCATTGACGCCTCCCCTGGCGCCTATTTCAAGCGCGCCGAAGCGCCCCAGGGTCTGTACGGCCGTAAGCGTGGCGTAGTTTCCGCTTTTTTTATGGAATTCAACTAGAGCTTTTATGTTCACATCGGAAAGTCCGTCGCCGTAGGTAAGAAAAAAAGGCTTGTTGCCGGTGTACTTAGCCACTTTTTTTATCCTGCCGCCGGTCATGGTGTTCAAGCCGGTGTCCACCAGGGTAACTTTCCAGGGTTCAGCTTTCTGGTGGTGGATCTCCATTTTGTTGGTCTTCATGTCTATGGTGACATCGGCCTGATGCAGAAAATAATTCGCGAAGTATTCCTTTATCATGTACCCTTTGTAACCCAGGCAGATGATAAAGTCGTTAAATCCGTAATGGGAATAAAGCTTCATGATGTGCCAGAGCATGGGCTTTTCGCCTATTTCCACCATGGGTTTGGGCTTCAGATCGGTCTCTTCGCTTAAACGGGTGCCCATTCCGCCGGCTAAAATGACTACCTTCATAGGTCTCTCCTTGATCCCGGAAATCTTAATCTCCCAAATGAAGACTATATTGAATCATGCACTCAGACTAATATTGTATCAAAAAAATATTTGCGGAGTTCCCTACGGAAACAAGAACGGATATTTCCCCGCATGAACTATCTCGTATAGTTTTTATTAAGCCAGTTGCGATAAGCTCCCGTTTTTACATTCCTAGTCCATTCCGGGTTGGCCAGATACCAGGCCACGGTACGCGCCAGTCCCTCTTTAAAGGTTACGGAAGGGCGCCAGCCCAGTTCTTTTTTTATTTTGCCGAAGTCTATGGCGTAACGGCGGTCGTGGCCGGGCCGGTCTTTGACATAGGTGATAAGGTCGGCATAGTTTTTGCCGCCGAGGGCCTTGTTGCGGACTGCCGGAACGGCGCATTCCAGGGCGCGGCAGATGCCGCGCACCACTTCTATATTTTTCATTTCGCAATTGCCGCCCACATTGTAGGTTTCCCCGGTCCGGCCTTTGTTAAGAATGCGCCAGACGGCCGCGCAGTGGTCCTCTACAAAAAGCCAGTCGCGCACCTGCAGCCCGTCGCCGTAGACTGGCAGGGGTTTGCCCTCCAGCGCGTTAAGGATGGCCAGCGGAATAAGCTTTTCGGGGAAATGATACGGTCCGTAATTGTTGGAACAGTTTGAAATAGTGACCGGCAGGCCGTAAGTGTGATGATAGGCCATGACAAGATGGTCGGAGGACGCTTTTGAAGCCGAGTACGGGCTGCGCGGGTCGTAGGGTGTGGTCTCCTTGAATTTCCCGGTCCTGCCCAGCGAACCGTACACTTCGTCGGTACTGATATGATGGAAACGGGCGCCGGGTCGCGAGCTGCCGGCTGCGGATCGCCAGCTCTGCCGGGCGGTTTCAAGCAGGGCAAAGGTTCCATTTATATTGGTCTCTATAAAATCTTTGGGTCCGAAAATGGAGCGGTCCACATGGGACTCGGCGGCAAAATGCACTACCGTATCCGGCTTGTGTTTTTTAAACAGCTTGTCGAGAAGTTTAAAGTCGCGGATATCGCCTTTTTCAAAGGAATACCGGCTTTTATATTTGCGCGCGATATCGGACAGATTCTCAGGATTGCCGGCATAGGTCAGCCTGTCCAGATTGACTATTTTTCCCCTAAAGCCGGTTTTTTCGAAAACAAAACGGATAAAGTTGGAACCGATAAATCCCGCTCCGCCGGTGACAAGCATAACGGTGTTGTTCATTTACTCTCCTTTATAAATTTCCGCACGGAATCCTGCCATGCAGGTATTTCTATACCGAACTCTTTTGAAATGGCGGCATTGGACATGGCGGAAAAGGCGGGACGGCGGGCCGGAAGCTTGAACTCCGCCAGGCTCGCCTGTTCGATCTTTTTATCTATGCCTAATTCCTTCAAAGCCAGTTTTGCCCAGTCATACCGCGAACAATACCCGCTGTTCGTCAAATGCCTGACGCCGGTAAGTCCGCGCTTTAAAGCCGCCGCGACGCCGCTTACCACATCTTCGGTATAAGTGGGGACCGAGATCTCGTCGAAGGAAACCCGCAGCGGCCCGGGACCGGCAGCCCAGCCTTTAAGCTTATGGATAAAATTCTGTTCGCCGCGGCCGTAAACCCAGCTCAGGCGCAAAACAAGGCTGTTGACAGGCAGGCTCGCGTATTCTTCGCCTTTCAGTTTGGAGCGGCCGTAAACATTGAGCGGGTTCGGCTTGTCCCGCTCGGTATACGGGACCGTCTTGGCGCCGTCAAAAACATAATCAGTGCTGAAATGCACAAAAAAAGCCTCCAGCCGGCGAGCAGCCGACGCCAGGTTGCGCGGGCCGAAGGCGTTGACCGCGAAGGCTTTCTCGCCGTCGGTCTCAGCCTTGTCTACGAGGTTGTAAGCGGCGCAATTTACTATCAGGCCGGGTCGGTAGGCCGTAACGGCGTCCATTACGGCGTCCGGATCGGTTATGTCAAGGATGTCCAGGTCGGCCGCTTTGTAATCCCAGCCGTTCCTTTCGAAATATTCCGCAAATGCCAAGCCCAACTGGCCCTTTGAACCTGTAAGGAGCGCGCGCATCAGGATCGCATCTCCTTAAGCCGCGGCAGAAGCTTATCTTTGGCGGAAAGCGCCGGGTCTCTTATCCCCCATTCCACGCCGATATCGGGGTCGTTCCAGATGATCCCGGCATCGGCCGAGGGGTCGTACTCGGTCGTGCATTTATACATTATTTCAGCGGTTTCGCTGAGCACCAGGAAGCCGTGGGCAAAACCGGGCGGGAGGTACAGCATCCGGGCGTTGGCGGCGCTCAGTTTCACCGCGGTCCAGCGGCCGAAACCGAGCGAGTCCCGCCGGATATCCACGGCCGCATCCAGGATCTCGCCCGCCGTGCAGCGCACCAGCTTGCCCTGGGCGGCCGTTCCGCGTTGGTAATGCAGGCCGCGCAGTACGCCTTTGGAGGAGCGGGAATGGTTGTCCTGGACAAAACTTTCTTTTATGCCGGCTTTTTCAAAATCGCTTTTTTTATAGCTCTCTACAAAAAAACCGCGCGCATCGGTAAAAACGCGGGGCTTGACCAGCACAAGACCGTCCGGGTTCAGTTTTTCAAATTCAAAAGGCATGGCTTTTTATTCCCCGTCCGCCACTTTCCTGAGATACCGGCCGTAGCTGTTCTTGTTAAGTCCGTCGGCCAGGCGCAGCAACTGCTCTTTTTTTATGTAGCCCATGTTGTAGGCGATCTCTTCTATGCAGGCTATCTTAAGGCCCTGACGGCGCTCGACGGTGGAGATGAACTCGCCCGCTTCAAGCAGGCTTTCAAAGGTGCCGGTATCAAGCCAGGCATAGCCGCGGCCCAGCAGCTCGACCTTAAGGGCTCCGCGGTCAAGGTACGCCCTGTTCACATCCGTAATCTCAAGCTCCCCCCGGGCAGAAGGTTTTATGCGCCTGGCGGTTTCCACAACATCGGCGGGGTAAAAATACAGGCCGGTAACGGCATAGTTGGACCTGGGCGCGGCGGGTTTTTCCTCTATGGAAAGCGCGCGGCCGGAGCCGTCGAAGTCCACCACGCCGTACCTTTCCGGATCGGTCACATAATAGCCGAACACGGTAGCGGCTTTTTCTTTTGCAGCGGTTTTTACCGCCTTAAGAAAGGCTTCCGGCAGGCCGTGGCCGTAAAAAATATTATCGCCCAGCACCAGGCAGACTTCCTCGCCCGCGATAAAATCCGCGCCGATAAGCAGGGCCTGGGCTATGCCTTCTGGTTTGGGCTGTTCCTTATAGCTGAGCTTCAGGCCCCAGGGAGTTCCGTCGCCGAAGATCTCCCTGAAGCGCGGCAGGTCTTTCGGCGTGGAGATGATCAGGATTTCCCGTATCCCGGCCAGCATCAGCGCGGACAAAGGGTAATAGATCATGGGTTTGTCGTAAACCGGGAGCAGTTGTTTGCAAACCGCGTTGGTAATAGGATAAAGCCGCGTACCGCTGCCGCCCGCCAGTATTATTCCTTTCATATTTCCTCCAGAATCTCCCCTCAGCCTTTAGCCTTTAGCCTTCAGCCTAAGCACCCCATATTCCAGCAGTCCGCACCTGTGAAGGACCTGCCGGAAAATGACATACAACGAACACAATCCGTATTTAACGCTCCTGGAAAAATTTATCGAGGAGGCATCTTTAAAGTACCTGGCGGGGACCGGAACATCGCCGATCCTGAACCCGGCTGAAACGCATTGCACCAGGAACTGCGTGTCAAAAACAAAATCGTCCGAATTGTTCTCCCAGTTTATGGTCTCAAGCACTTTCCTGGAATAGGCGCGCAGGCCGCTGTGCCACTCGCCGAGATTCTCGCCCATGACCAGGTTGCTGAACAGGGTAAGCGCCCTGTTGGCCAGGTATTTATAGACCGGCATCCCTCCGGCCAGGGCTTCCTTTCTGGTGCGGATCCTGTTGCCGAGGACCACATCGCAAATGTCGTTCTCTATCAGGCCGCGCAGATACGGCACGACCCGCGGGTCATACTGATAATCCGGATGCAGCATGACCACGATCCCGGCGCCCGCCTCCAGCGCCAGGCGATAACAGGTCTTCTGATTGCCGCCGTAACCCGTGTTCTTTTCATGCCTGACGGCCGGGAGTCCGAGCCGGACGGCCAGTTCATAAGTGCCGTCCGAAGAACGGTCGTCCACCAGCAGGAAACTCTGGTCCGGACTTTTCGGGATGCCCGCGAAAGTTTTTTCAAGCGTTTCGGCGGCGTTATAGGCCGGGAACACTATGACTGTCTTCATATTCATTTCCCGCCGCCGGCTACTTGTTCAGCAGCACTATATCTATGCGCTGCTGGGGAAAGCTGTCGTCCATACCTTCGGCGCTGATAACGCTTTCTCCGGCCATCAGCTCCTTTTTAAGGAATCCTTTGATCTGATCGGCCTGCAGTTCCGCCAGGTCTTTCGTCTGGGCGTAAACCGTGACCTTGACCGGCATATTGTAATACCGCCGCTTTATAAGGTCGCAGGTGGCGGAGAGCAGCACTTCGCCCTGCGTCTTGTCGATGGTTTTCATGGACTTCGTGGGCCCGAAAAGAGCCGTCGAATCCAGGCTGATATTAAGATTGCTCCCTTTTTGAAAAACGATGGCCGTGAACTTGATGATCTCTCCGATCACCGTCTTGGGCGTTCCGGCCTCGTCCACGAAAACATAGACCGGGGCGTAATTATGGCCGGCGCTCAGCCATTCCTTCTGGTCGTTCTCTCCGGTCCAGCTTATGGATTCCGGCGGCAGGCCTGAGCCCGAATACTTGTGAAAGATCTTCCCTTCCTCGTCCGTGACCGAAAGGGTCCACTGTATCTCTTTGGCGGCCTTTTCCGTGAAATTTTTACTGAAGACCTCCTCGAATTTTTTCAGCGGATAAAAAACTATCACTGTCTTGTCGCTGAAACCCGCCCTCCAGGGCTGAATGACGCCGTCCGTGAACAGTTTGTCCGGATAATTGCGGGACAGGCTTATGAACTCCCCGGATTCGAACAGGAAAAGGTCCTTGTCCGGCTCAAGCGATTTCCTGATGCTCTCAAAATCATCCGTGGCGATCTTCAACGGCGGCTTGGCCGTGCGGAGCTTGTCTTCGCCTTCTGATTTGACGACTATCTCCTCGGGGACTTCATTGTAGGTCACGGTCGAGGCGGCGACCTGCGCCTCCTGGGCGCGCGCGGCGGCGGGCCACGCTCCGCAGGCCGCGAACTGGCCGGCCAGGAATAAAGACAAAACGCTTAAAAACCGTCCGTGAATATTTGTCGTCATAATTGTTTTCCTTTTTCCTGAAACATCAAATGTCGTAAGACGACATTTTAAAGAACAATTCCCCTCTAATCCGTCACGAACCTGAAGGTGATTATTCCCCACTGGCGGGAGGCGGCGCCGGAGAACGGTTCGAACCGCCACCGTTTTATAGCCTCCATGGCGCTCCGGTCCAGAGCGCCGTAGCCGGAAGTTTTTTCAACCGAGGCGTTGTCCAGGACCCGGCCCGTATTGTCGACGTAAAACTTGATGGCCACCGAGGCCTCAAGCAGGCCGCGTTCGCGCGCCCAGGCGGGGAAGTCCGGCACGAAATATTTAAGCACCTTCCGCTTTGAAAGCGGCCCTTCTATTTCCACTTTTTTCGTTTCTTCGGCCTGCTTCATGGAAGCGCTTTTCAGCCCGCCCAGGCCGGCGGCCGACAGCGACGGTTTCGCCCTTAGCCCCCTCGTCAGGCTTTCCGCCGGAGCGACGCGGGCCTCGGCCAGCCGCTCCGGCATGGCGGGGGCGAGCCGGGCGCTTTCGCGCATGGCGGCCGCGCCGCCCTGCCTTTCGGAAAGCCCCTGCGGCAGGGCGGAAACTTTTTTGGCCCTGTCCACCGCGATATTAAGTTCCTGCATGGTTTGCGGCGTGAAGGACCGGGCGTTCTCGTCGAATTTGAGATTATCGGGGAGCGTCGGCGCCCGCTTCATTCCCACTTCCTCCAGCTCTATTTTAGGCGCCAGGGCGGCGGCGGAGCGTTCCGCCTTGATGCCCAGGTCCGCGCTCAGGGCCGAGGTTTCCCGCCTGGCGGCGTTCATATCGAGGCGCTCCTGAGCCTGCACGCGGCCGGAGCGTTCCAGTAATTTTTGCGGCAGTTCAAAATTCTTCCTGCGCGCTTCGGGCGCTTTTATGTCGATCACCGGCGGTTTGGGGGCCGGGGCGGCCTCTATCTTGGGGATCTTGGGCAGGGCCAGCTTTAAAAAATCCAGCGTTTTGTTGCCGGGAGCCCTGGGAACACGGGCCTCTTTTTCCTGAAGCAGCAGATCCACATTGCTTATGACGATATTCCTGGTCTCCGGCGCCAGCAGCACAAAATTAAGATAAAGGAAGAACAGAAGCCCGTGGAATAGAACGGCTCCGATCGCGGCGTATATGAGCGTTTTATCGGAATCGGAATGCATAATTAAAATACCGGCCTGCGGCGCGCCGCCCGCCGAAGGAACAGCCGCGGGCTATTTCTTCTTTGTCTGTTCCGTGGCTATCGTGATACTTGCGGCGCCGGCTTCTTTTGAGCGCTGCATGACCTCCGTAAGCAGCCCGTAACCGGCGGCCTGGTCGGCCTTGATGACCACGAGTTTATAGCCGCTGTCCCGGATCGCGCGGTCCAGCGCCGCGTAAAAATCGTCTTTGACCGTGAATTCCTTTTCGTTGACGGCGTATTTGGCTTCTTTGGCCAGGGAAACCACTATTTTTTCCTTCTCCTCCCCTTCCTGGGTCCGCGCGCGCGGCAAGTTCACCTTGAAGACCGGGTCCGACAGGAGCGGGGCGGTGACCATAAAAATTATGACCAGCACCAGGCAGACGTCCACCAAAGGCGTGACATTGATGCCGGTGACCAGATCCGTGTCGTCCTCGGTTTTAAAAGCCATATATTAATTTTTCATCAGCGCCATTTTCAGGGCGCCGGCCTGTTTTGAGAGGTCCATCAGGCCGACCACCTCGCCGACCTTGTTGCCGTCGTCGGCTTTGATGATAACGAATTTATCTTTGCTGGCCGTAAGCGCCTGCGCTATGCGCGCCGGAAACTCCAGGGCCGGGACCGCCGCGCCGTTAAGTTTTATCTCTCCGGCGGAGTTAAGTTTTACCTGAATGCTTTCCGATAACGAAACTTTGCCCACCTGGGCGCTGGCCTTGGATTGAAGCACTTTGATGCCGGACTGGATCGCGAACGGGGCCACGGCCATAAAAATAATGACCAGCACCAGCGACACATCCACAAGGGGCGTGACATTGATGTCGGTTATCGCTTCGTCTGATTTGCTTGTGGAAAAACCCATAAATTCACGATGCGTAAAGCGCGGCTTGGCGCAAAACGACGGGGGTTTTCTTTACGCTTTGTTCCCCGTTGATCCTATTTGGTCCCCATCGTTATTATCAGGCGGGAGGAGAAGATCTCCAGTTCGCTCATGATAACTTTTACGCGGCGCGTGAAATAGTTGTAAATAACGACCGCGGGAATAGCCACGGCCAGGCCCGCCGCGGTGGCGACCAGGGCTTCGGCTATGCCCCTGGCGACCACCGTGGGGCCGCCGACGCCGGAAAGCGCCAGGTCGCGGAAAGCCTTTATGATGCCTACCACCGTGCCGAAGAGCCCGATGAACGGCGCGATATTGCCCATGGTGCCCAGCACTCCGAGCAGCCTTTCAAGGTTAAGCTTCTCTTCCTGGCGTTTGGTGGCCAGCAGCTCTTCTATATCGCGTTTGGGCATTTCGCGGTGGCGCAGGGCATAATTGAACAGCCTTGAAACCGGGGAATCTATCCTGGCGGTGTACTCAAGGGCTTTGTCCGCTTTTCCTTCTTTAAGCAGGCCGCTTATATGAGCCAGGAAATCGTCGACTTTACCGTGCCGTGCTTTCCTAAAGAACCACCAGCGTTCGAAAGCTACTGTAAAAGAAAGCAGGGAACAGCAGATCAGGATGATCAGCGTAAAACTATCCCTTAAAATGTTCAGATAATTGATGTTTTCCATAATGACCTCCGCACCTAGTGTAGCGTCTCGCAAACGGCTTTATTGCGGTGAAATTTAGTTCCCCGGCTCCGTCCCCGCGCCGCGCAGCCCCGGCAGGTCGTCGACCTTTACCGGGGTTTTGGTTTTGCCGCCCCGTTTTAAGGCCTTTTCAGGAGCCGCCGGTTTTTCCTCGGCGGCGGCGGACGGCTTCTCTTCTTTCTTTGCGGGGCCGGACTTTTCCGGATAAGTCATGCGGATAAGCGCCTTGGCCCGTTCGGCCGCGGCCTTGGCCACTTCCGGAGCGGCCGCGTTCTTTGAAATATCTTCGTAGATCCGGGCCGCCTCTGGGTAGTTCTTCTCCCCCTCGTAAATTTCGCCGAGCTTGACCAGGCCCTGGAGCCGCCAGGCGCTGTTGGAGGGTTTCTGGAGCGACAACCTCTCCCAATAGTCGCGCGCCTCGTCAGCCTGCTTGTTCTCCAGGCTGATCTCACCCATCTGGTAGAGCGCTTCCAGCGCGTCTTCCTTGCCTTCAGCCTCGCCGTAGATCCCGGAGAGTGTTTTAAGGGAGCCTGCCAGGTCGCCCCGGATCTTCTGGATGTTGAAGATCTCCCAAAGGGCGCTTAAAGCCTCTTCCGACTTGCCCGACAGCTCATAATACCGGCGATAGGTCTCCTCCGCCAGGTCGGTGGCGCCGGTGTTCTTATAGCAGAGCGCCAGGTTAAAAAGGGCGGGCTTGATATATTCGTTATCCGGATAGAGCTCGGCCAGTTTGGAGTACGCTTTGGCGGCGGGCTCGTATTTTTTGCCGTTATAATAGGCGTTGCCCAGCCTGAAAAGAGCGAGCGGGTGCTCCTTGGCTTCGGGGTAATTGGCCGCGAAGCGCTCGAACACGCCGGCGGCGTTCTCCATGTCGCCGGTCTGGAAATACGCCTCGCCCAGGTAGAACTGAGCGTCCTTGACCGAGGAATGGTCGATATATTCTACGCAGAATTTTTTCAGGTACTCGACGGCGCCGGGATAATCTTTCTTCTCGAACAGGCGGCGGCCCAGGCGGAACAGGGCCTCTCCCGAAGATTTGGTTCCGGGCCCAAGGGCGGAAAGTCCGAGGAAATAAGCCTTGAAATCCATGGCGGGGGCGCGGTCGAAGACCACTTCCGCCAGGTCGAATGCGTCATAGGCCTCGGGGGCGTCCGGGAAATCGGCGACCACGGTCCTGGCCTGCTCCACCGCCTGGGCGTCCTGCTTCAGGTTATAATAGACCTGCGCCACGCGCAGATAGGCGAGCGGAAGCTGGCGGCTTTTGGGATACCTGGCTATGATGGCGTTGTAAGCGGCAATGCTGTCGTCGTACTTCTGGGCCCTGAAATAAGTGTCGGCGGTCTGGAAATCGGCCAGTTCGGTCTCGGGGGCGGACGGGTAATTTTTCGAAAGTTTGACCCACTGCTCCACGGCCTGGGTATAGTAGCGCAACCGGTAGAGCGCGAGACCCGCCCGGTAAAGCGCGCCGGCGGCGTAGGAACTGGCCGCGTTCTCGGCGGCGAACTTATCGTAAAGCTGATAAGCCTTCTCGAACTCCTTCTGGTTGAAGTAGCTGTCGGCCGTCGCCAGGGACTCCACGCCTTCGGCTTTCGGCAGATCGGGGAAGGCCGCGCGCATGGTCTTAAGTTTATCCCCGGCCTTCACGGCCGCTTCGGCGTCCCCGGCCAGGGCGTTGCACCAGACCAGGCCTTCCTGCGCGTAAATGGAGGAAACATCATTGGGGTAGATACGCGTCACGGTGTTATAGATGTTCCGGGCGTCGTCCGTCAGGTTAAGCGCCATATAGGCCTCGGCGACATACAGGAGGCTGAGCGCGCGCCACTTGGAGCCCACCGGGGGCAGGTGCTTGAAAATGAACTGGTAGGAGGTGAGGATATTGTTATAGTTCCCGCGCGCGTATTCGGTCCGCAGGATCATAAAAAGCGACTGCTCGGCCGTCTCGCTGGAAGGCGACAGGTCGACCGCGCTCTGGAAAGCCCGCAGGGCCTCCTGGTTTTTTTTAAGCGCCAGATAAACGTTGCCGGAAAGATACCAGGCGTTCTTGGCCAGGGCGTGGCCGGGATAGAGGACGAGAAAATTCTCCAGCGCGTGCACGGCCTGGAGGTAATCGTTGAGGAGATACTGGCACCAGGCGAGCTTATACTGGGAGGCCGGGGCGACCGAGGAACCGGCGTAATTCACGGTGATCTTCGTATAGGCGAACAGCGCGTCCCTGGTCTGGTTGTTCTCCAGATAGGACTCGGCGATGAAGAACTGGGCGTACGGGGCGAAAAAATCCTGGGGGCTCCGGTCTATGATGCTCTGAAAATTGGAACGCGCGCTGGGATAATCCTTCTTGTTGAATTGCGAGGCGCCGATGCGGAAAACAGCGGCGCTCTTAAGCTTGGAAGCCGGATATTTTTTAAGGAAACCCTGGTACTTGGCGATGGCCCCGTCGAAATCCTTGGCGTAAAAGAACGAATCGGCCGTAAGGAATTCCGCCTCTTCCCTGTAATCGGACTGGGGATAATCTTTAAGCAGTTTTTCGAACACGCCCGCCGCCATATAGGTCTTGCCCTCGTACAGATAGGACTTTCCGAGGAAGAACCGGGCCTGGACCGTGTCCAGTTGGGCGAACATCTTCTGCGCGGCGACATAATTCTTGCGGTTCATTTCTATGACCGCCTTGGCGAAGATCACCGACGGGTCCCGCGCGTAGGGAAGGTAGGTTTCCTCCAGATGAAAAAGCATGGACTGCGCCGTCTGGAACCTGCCGGCGGCGATATTGGCGTACACCACGCCCAGAAGGCTGACCGGCACGATGTAGCTGCCCGGATACTTGTCCTCCACCCGCCCGAATTCCTTGATCGCGCGCTCCCAATACCCCATGTTATAATACGCCTCGCCGATACGGTACTGGGCCGAAGCTTCCAGCCCCGACTTCTTATAGTCCTCTATGACCTTAAGGTAGGCCGCCGCGGCGTTGTTAAGCTCGGCTATGGCCAGCGGATTGGCTCCCGCCAGCACCCTGGCGTCGGAAGAGATCTTGGAAAGCTTTTCCTGGCGCAGAAGCCCGAGGCCTTTGGACATATACGCCTCGCCCTGCATGAACCGCGCGTCCACGGCGCGCAGGCTCTTGGGGTATTTTGCTATGAATTTGTCGAAGGAATCCACGACCGCGGACCGGTCGGAGGAGGCGCGATAAATGTCCGCTAGGTTCTGAAAAGCGGCCTCATCCTCGCTAAGCTGCGCGGAGGCAGGCCCCGAGCGCGCTACGACCGGCGCGAGCAGGAGTAAAGCCAGGAAAATAATTTTCATATCACCCCGCATTAACAATAGGAACCGGCAAGCCTTCTTTCGGCGGCCTCTTTAACGAGGTTAGCCGTCACTTCTCCGGGGTCCAGGCCGTAAATATTCTTATTGCCCCGCAGCCGCAGGGAAACCTTCCCTTCGGCCCGTTCGTTCTTGCCGACGATAAGCGCGTAAGGCACTTTTTCGTTCGCGGCGGCGCGGACCTTGGCCGAGATGGTATCGGAACGGAGATCGGCGACGGCTCTAAGACCCGCGGACTTCAACCTGGCCGTGAGCTCCCCCGCGTACCCCTCCTCGGCGGAAGTGATGTTCAAAACCTTGATCTGCACCGGGGAAAGCCAAAGCGGAAAATTGCCGGCGAAGTGCTCTATCAGGAAGCCTATGAACCGCTCATGCGTGCCCAGCGGCGCCCGGTGGATGCAAAGCGGGATCTTTTCCGAACCGTCCGAATCCTTGTAGGCCAGGTTGAAACGGCCGGGAACCACGAAGTCCACCTGGTTGGTGGCGAGAGTGAATTCCTTGCCGATGGCGCTCCAGATCTGGACGTCTATCTTGGGACCGTAGAACGCCGCCTCGTTGGGGACTTCCTTGTAGGCAAGGCCCCCCTCCCGCAGGCATTTGAGGACCATCGCCTCCGTGCTCTTCCAAAGTTCCGGTTCGTCCACATATTTCTTGCCCAGCCCCTCCGCCGCGTGGGTGCTGAACCGCATCAGATATTTTTCAATGCCGAAGATCCTGAAGTAGTCGGTGTACATCCGCGCCACGCCCAGGAATTCCTCCTGGAACTGCTCCGGCGTGCAATAGATATGGGCGTCGTTCATCTGGAGGGACCGGACGCGCATAAGGCCGAACAGCTCGCCGGATTGTTCGTAACGGTAGCAGGTGCCGTACTCCGCCATTCTTACGGGCAGGTCGCGGTAACTGCGGGGCTTGGAACCGAAGATCTTGTGATGGTGCGGACAGTTCATGGGCTTAAGGCAGTATTTCACGCCGTCGATATCCATGGGAGGGAACATGCTGTCGGCGTAATATGGAAGATGCCCGCTGCGCAGATAGATGGCCTCTTTGGCCAGATGGGGGGTTTTCACGCGCACATAGCCGGCGCGGCCTTCGGTTTCCTTGGCCAACCGCTCTATTTCCTCTATTATGACCGCGCCGTTGGGCAGCCACAGAGGAAGGCCGGGGCCGACCTCTTCGTCGAAGGTAAAAAGTTCCAGCTGTTTGCCGAGCTTGCGGTGGTCGCGTTTGGCGGCCTCTTCCTGCTGCTTAAGATGGGCGTCAAGTTCTTCTTTGGTTTCAAAAGCCACGGCGTAGATGCGCTGGAGCATGGGCCGCTTCTCATCTCCGCGCCAATAGGCCCCGGCTATGGAAACAAGTTTGTATGCTTTGAGCTGGCCGGTATGCTGCACATGAGGGCCGCGGCACAGGTCCTCGAAAGGGCCGTTCTTGTAAATGCTGATGGGTTCCGAGGCCGGGAGATCGGTGATAAGCTCGACCTTGAACTTCTCCCCCCTCTCTTCGAAATGTTTCAGCGCTTCTTCCCGCGGAAGTTCGACGCGCTCGAACTTCTGGGCCTGCGCGATGATGTGCTTCATCTTCTTTTCTATTTTGGGCAGGTCTTCGGGGGTAAAATGGTGCGCGGAGTCAAAATCATAATAGAAGCCGTTCTCAATGGACGGCCCGATGGCCAGCCTGGTGCCGGGGAACAGGTCTACCACGGCCTGCGCCATCACATGCGCCAGGGAGTGGCGCATCGTTTCGACAAAACCGTCGTTTTTTTCTTCAGCCATAATGAAAAGATAGAGGGCGGGGCAAAAGGGGAAAAAATCCTTATTTCTCTACCCTTTCCCCTCCGCCCTCTACCCTGCCGTTAAAATGGTGCCCAGTATAGGGATCGAACCTATGACCTTTCCCATGTCAAGGGAACGCGCTACCGCTGCGCCAACTGGGCCCTTGTCGCACCCCGCGCGATGCACATGCGCGGGGCGGATCGCCGCCGGACCTCTAATGGAAATCGGTCCGGTAAATTGATGGTATCATATACTTTACCGCGTTGGCAATATGACAAACTCGCATTTCGGCAATTCCGCGGCCGTTCGCGGAATTGCCGGGACGGACTGGAATACTTGAGGCGATTAATGATGTAATTTATGCGATATGGACCACCGTGACGCCTCCAAACTTGTCAGCTGGCTTTATGTGGATATGAACTCCTTCTTTGCGTCCGTGGAACAGGAGCTTGACCCCTCGCTGCGCGGCAGGCCCGTGGCGGTGGTGCCGCTGCACGCCGATTCTACCTGCTGCATCGCCGTCAGTTACGAGGGGAAGGCTTTCGGCGTAAGGACCGGCACCAAGGTGGGCGAAGCGAAAAGATTGTGCCCCCGGATGATCTTTATCGAGGGGAACCACGGCAACTATGTCAGATACCACAATCGGATCGTCGAAGCGGTCGAGTCGTGCCTGCCTGTGGAGGCCGTATGCTCCATCGATGAAATGGCGTGCCGCCTGACCGGCTCGCAGCGGGAGCCGGAAGCGGCCGAAACCCTGGCTGTCAAGATCAAAGCCGCCATCAGGACCACGGTAGGCTCGTCGCTGAAATGTTCCATCGGCGCCGGCCCGAACCGCTATCTCGCCAAGATCGCCGGGGATATGAAGAAACCGGACGGTTTTACGGTTATCCGCCCCTGCGACCTGCCGGAGATCCTTTATCAACTGAAGCTTCGGGACCTCACCGGCGTCGGGGCGCGGATGGAGGCAAGGCTGAACCGGGAAGGCATCCGCAGTCTGGAGGCTCTCTGCTCCCTGACGCCCGGGGAACTGGGCCGGGCGTGGGGCAGCGTCTGCGGGGAGGAGCTGTGGCATCTTCTGCGGGGCATGGAACTGCCGGAAAAATTAACACAGCAAAAATCCATCAGCCACTCCCATGTGCTGCCGCCGGAACTTCGCAATCCGCAGGGCGCGATGCGGATCCTTAAAAAACTTACGGACAAAGCCGCCGTAAGGCTCCGGCAGGAGGGCTTCTTTGCCTCCGGGATCCAGATCTTCGCCGGGTTCGCGGGGCGGGACGGCTGGAAAGCCCGCTGCGGATTGATGGAAACCCAGGACACCCTGGCGTTCATCGACGCCGTAAAAACCCTTTGGGAGGAGCTGCCGGAAGGCCCGCTCTTCTCAGTGGGCGTGGCGCTGACGGGACTTGTGCCCGAAGCGTTCCATGCCCCGTCGTTGTTCGAGAATTACCGCCGGATCAGTCTGATCAAGACGCTTGACCGGCTGAATGTGAAATACGGGAAGGACGCCCTCCATTTCGGAGCGACCCACGAAGCCGCGGGGCTGATCCCGCTTCGCATAGCCTTCACCAGGATCCCGGGCGAGGACGAAGGCTGTTGAGCGGCCGCCGGTTACTTTTTATACGGATACCGGGCTTCTATCACCGAGCGGAGGCCGCCGCGCGGCGTGAAGTCTCCGGTGACGGTGCAGGACCTTGGGCTTACGGCCTTAACGACATCGTCCAGCACGCGGTTGGCGATATTCTCCATGAAGATGCCGCGGTTACGGTATTGCAGAAAATAATACTTGAGGGATTTGAGTTCCAGGCAAAGTTTTTTCGGCACATACTCTATCGTCACCGTCCCGAAGTCGGGCAGGCCGGTCTTTGGGCAGACCGAAGTGAACTCCGGATGCACGATCCTGATGGTATAGGCGCGCCGGTACTGGTTCTCCCACGCCTCTATCGTCGGAAGCTCCAGGTCGTTGACGCTCTGCGCCTGGGCCGAGGTATAACCGAATCTGGTCGAGGTGTTTTTCATAATACGGCTCTCCTTGTCCGGGCGGCTCTCCGTCAAAGTTTCATCTTCCGGAGCCTCAGGGAATTCATTACCACGGAAACCGAACTTAAAGCCATCGCGCCGCCGGCGAAGTACGGAGGGATGACCAGGCCGAAGGCCGGGTAAAAAACGCCGGCCGCCAGAGGTATCAATACCACATTGTAGGCGAACGCCCAGAGCAGATTCTCCATTATGACCTTACGGATCATCCTGGCGAGCTTTACCGCTTTGGCCACTCCGGAGATCCCGCTGTGCATGAGCGTGATATCCCCGGCCTTTACGGCGATGTCCGTGCCGGACCTTAGCGCGATCCCTATATCGGCTTCGGAAAGCGCCGCGGCGTCGTTAAAGCCGTCCCCGACCACGGCGACCTTCCGCCCAAGCGCCTTATGGCGCAGGACGATCTGTCGTTTTTCCTCCGGAAAAACCTCGGCGTAAAATTCGCTTATCCCGAGGGCCGCCGCCACGGAAGAAACGGCGGCCCGCCTGTCGCCGGAGGCGATCACCGGGATTATGCCCATGGCGCCCAGTTCCCGCACCAGTCCGGCCGCCTCCGGACGGACGGCGTCGGAAAGCTCGACGTACCCGATAAAGCGTCCGCCGTCGGCGGCGAGCAGCAGCGAAGCGTCTCCGCCCCGGAACTCCTCCTGCACCTCGGCCGGCAGTTCTATGCCTTCCTCTATGAACCATTTAGGGCTGCCGGCCCTGATCTCGCGGCCTCGCAGCCTGGCGATTATCCCCTTGCCGGGCACGGCCTCTATGGCGGACGGGGCTTCATAATCCCGCACGCGGCCTTCCGCGTACAGCCTGACCGCCTGCGCAAAAGGATGTTCGGACTTGGATTCGGCGCTTAAAAGAAGCGTAAGGAATTCGTCCTCCGGGATCTTCCAGGAGCGCAGTCTGGATACCGTAAGGCGGCTTTCGGTTATGGTGCCCGTCTTGTCGAAGATCACCACATCGACTTTGGAGATGCGTTCCAGCACGGAACCGTTGTTGATAAGAATGCCCAGGCCGGCGGCCCGGCCGAAACCGACCGCCACGGCCATAGGCACGGCCAGCCCCATGGCGCAGGGGCAGGCCACAGCCAGCACCGCGGCGAAAACGTTCACCGCGCGGGGGATATCGGCGTAATAAAGCCATAAGCCCAGCGCCGTAAAGGCCGTCAGCAGGACGAAAGGCACGAACCAGGCCGAGATGCGGTCCACCAACCGCTGGGTGGAGGTTTTAGCCGCCTGGCTTTCCTCCACCGCTTTGATGATCTTCATCAGGACCATATCTTCCCCGACCCCGGTGGCGGTGAATTCGAGCGCGCCGGTCTTATTTATGGTCCCCGCGTAAAGTTTGGAGCCGGGCCCCTTTTCCTGGGGCAGGGACTCGCCGGTCAGGAGCGCCTCGTCCAGGGCGGAGAAGCCGCTCAGGACCTCTCCGTCCACGGGAGTCTGTTCCCCGGGCCGGAGAGTGAGAATGTCGCCGGGCAGTATTTCCGAGACCCGCAGCAGTTCTTCCTTTCCGTCCCTGAGGCGGCGGGCGAACTTGGGCGCTATCTTAAAAAGACCGGAAACGGCGTCCGCGGCCCTGCTCTTTGAGCGGGCCTCAAGCCAGCGCCCGAGATTTATAAAGGTTATCAGCATGGCCGCTTCATGCCACTGGGCATGGTAATGCACGGGCATAACGGCGGGGAAGACGGTTATGAACACCCCGTAAAAGAACATTACGCTGGTGCTCAGGGACACGAGCGTGTCCATATCCGCGACATGCGCTTTAAGCGAACGGAGAAAGCCCTCGTGAAAATGGGAACCGCACCAGCCCCAGGCGAAGGCGGCGGCTATCATCATGGTATACGGCGAAGAGTCAAAAATTCCGCCCAGCAGCAGCAACCCCGTGACCGCCGCCGAAACGATGAATTTTTTCAGGAAGTAATATTTTTCCCGCTCCAGTCCGGCCCCCGCTATGTTCCCCGCCCCGGCCGACGATTCCGAAACGGCGAGAGCCTTGTACCCAAGCTCGGTTATCTTGAGCGTGATCCCCTTTGAGGTAGCGAGCTCGGGATCGTAGGTAAGAAAAGCGGTCCTGGAAGGAAGATGCACGGAAACCCGCCGGACACCGGGCATCCCGGACAGGCCCTTCTCTATGCGCTGCACACAGGAGGCGCAATGGACTCCCTCCAGCGGAATTACCGCTTTCTTCATGATTTTTTCTTCAGGAACGGAGATTGCCGGCATAATTCATCCTGGATCGGGTTCAGCTTTTTATGTGAAGCAGCCACGCTTTTTCCAGATCGCCGGGTTTTTTCCAGAGGTTCGGGAACGCGTCTCCGATGGCGGCATCCGTGGCGGCCCCGGCTTTCAGGCTGGTGATAAAACTAGAGAATCCCAGCGTGCTGCCTTCGTTTATCATATAAGCGACCACGGAATACGCCTGGGCGTACCAGCGCTCTACCGAGCCGATCTGCTCGCTCTGCGGGGCCAGGTTGATCATCTGCGCGAAAGGGATCGGATTGGGCGCGACCTGCGAAACCAGCCGTTGGTTGTAGACGGCCTGGGAGGCGGCGGAGGCGCGGGTCTCTTCGTATACCGCCAGGCCTTCATTGATCCATTTAAGGTTCACGCTGTTGGCCGGCCCCATGAACTCGTTGAAGATAAGGTGCGTCATTTCGTGCGCGAGCGTGCCCGCCGCTCCTTCCGACTCGTACACCAGTATGGCGTTGCCGTACGACAACCCGCCCGACCACTCGGGCTGGTTGGTCTTCTTCCGGTATTCGTCCGCGTCCTTATAGACGACTATGTTGTAAGGTTTGGCCGGAGCGAACGAATAAAGCCCCACATCGCTCATCACGCGGCTGTAGTTCGCCTCGCAGATCACGGAATACGCGACCGCCGTTTCGCTGGAATAAGCTTTTACCATGAAATGAGCGCTCTCATAGGTCTTGTAGCCCGGGGCAAGGCCGGCATACGGCGGTTCGGTCGCCTGCGTGACGGGCGAAGCGGCGGCCATGCTCTTTAATGTTTCTTCGGGCAGGGGCACGCAGCCCGCCGTAAAAAGGCACAGGGCCGCGAAAACGCAAAGACGCGGCGCCGGGGCGGTTCCGATGATCCTGCAATTTTGCGTCTTTGCCATATTGACCTCCCTGACACCCCGGTCCATGCGCGGCTTTTACGAAATTTCCAGCATCTGATTGTTCATGCTTATGCGGCTGAACCGGAGGCGATAAGGCAGGCCGGACAGGTCATACCTGAACCGGAGCATCTCCAGCAGGAAGCCGGGCATATCATAATCGCCGTAAGCGAAATCCTTCAGCCGGAGCTCCAGTTCCGGCGGCTTCGCCGAAAGCGCCAGTTCCCAGTATACGGGGGTTCCTTTGCGTTCGCCGCTGATCGTGATCGTCTTGTCCAGCTTAACCTCTATTTTTTTCAGACCGCCGTATTTGCCGGTCAGATACCGTTCTATGGCGTAGTTGGTGATCCTCGCCGAAACGATCCTGACGGTATCGGCGCCGGTCACCCGGATACCGGCGACGCCGCCAGCCTCCGAAAAACAGGAAAAACCGGTTATCTCGATATCCAGGCCGTATATGTCGAAATCACCAAGCATGGCGTAAGGGGAAAAGAATTCCGCCCTGGCGTAAACGCCCCGCGCCGGATCAAAACCGGAAAGTTCGAGGGAACCGTCCTCCATAAAAATCCCCCCCAGATCGAGCTTATGGACGGGATATTTTCCGGGCGGAATGGGAGGCCCGGAGACCGGCCTTTTAGCGTAAATAACGAGTTGTGAAAGATCCGACAGATTGAATGCGGCCGTACTGAAGAAAACCTTTGAGAACCAGGGCCGGGAGATCTCCCGCGCCAAAGCGTTCGAACCGCCCGGCTTGATCGTCCCGAAAGCGGCGGTTTTATAGGCCACGAAATCAGCCAGGCCGAGCGTGCCGGGCTGGTAGGCCGCGAACTTTATACCGGTCCTGTCCGTCACATCCGAGAGCCCGGCGAGGTTCGCGTGGCTGAAGCTTTCGTCTTCGTCCGCGCCCGCAAGCGCCACCATGGCGGTCTTCCGTCCGGCGGTCCTGGACTTAATTTCGGCCATAAGTTTCGGCATCATGTATTGCCCCCCGGAAGGCCTTGGGAGGCCGGCGACGCGCGCGCGGCCCAGGAAAAACGGTCCCACCAGCCCGGACTGGTTGACCAGCAGGAAGGCCAGGGCCAGGCCCGTCAAGTATGCGCGCACCCGGCCGGGCGTCATCACCGCCACCGCCAAAGCCAGGGGCAGCAGCGCCGGATACATATATTCGGTCCGGCCCGCGAACAGGAAATAAACCGCCGCGAAAGGGACCCAGAACCAGGCGGCGACTATTTTCTTGGAGGAATACGGCATGAAGACGGAAAAATACATCCAGACCAGGGCGATGGCCCCGAGAAGAAAGAGCGGAAGTCCGGCGGCCCCGGAAAGGCTTACCAGGTAAAGCCATAAGCCCGGCCTGAAAACCGCGGGCGCGGTGGAACCGGCATAATATTTAAGCGCCCAGGAAACGGAGGCGAAAGCGTACCAGGGCAGGGCCAGGACCGCGCCGGGCAGCAGCCCCCTTAGAATGGGCCAGCTTGACAACCGGCCCGAAAGGCCGCTCACCATAAAGGGGACCAGCGGCAGCATGTAGACCCAGAACATGGTGTCCGCTAAAAAACCGATGCCGAAAAAAATGCCGCATAGGGTGCTCCACTCCGGGTATTCGAATTCCTCCGAATTTATATAGGCCGCGTAGGCCGCCGCGGCCAGCGCCATGGAGGCCAGGCTGTGGACGGGATGCCTGGCGGATTCCAGGACGAACGGCAGCGCCGCGACAAAACAGGCGCCGAGCCAGCCGGATTTGTTGTTCCGGTTTTTTTTGACGGCGGTGAAAACGGCCAGGGTCAGCCCCGTCAGGTAAAAACTGTTGACGAGGATCATGGCCCAATTGAGATCGGAGGTGACGAACTTCAGAACCGGCACGAAGGTGAGATAATAGAGCGGCGGCACCGGCGCGGCGCCGAAACCGCCCGAAAGCGGCACGAAAATATTCCACACGCCTCCGGACCTGAAATGCTCCACGGCCGCGGACACCATCTGAAACCCCGCGGCATCCGCGGCGGTGAATAAATATCCCTGCCGCAGCACCCACTGGGCGGTAAGAATGGACGCGAAAAGCCCCACGGCAAAGGCCCCGGCCAGGCCCTTAACAAGACTCTCCCGCTCCCGGACCACCAGTTCCTTTTCGAACAGGATGCTTTCAAACGACATCCTGTTGGCCAGGAATCTTTTGCGCCAGCCGGAAAGTTCTTTTTGTTCGGTCATAAGTTGTCCCGTTGGAAACGGCTCAGCTTACCGCATGATTACTCCGCCCTAAAGGGCGGGGTATGGTAAAAAATTTTTAATCACCGCACTTCCAAAACGCTTTGTTTCTTACGACGCTTCGGCGCGGACATGCGCGCCGGAGCGGGATGGTCAAGAAGGGCCAGTCTGGCCCGATAGAAAACGCCGTTGGCGGGGTCGAGAGACAGGGCCTTGGCGTAACTTTCACGCGCCGCCGGCATGTCCTTCAGAAGCGCGCAAAGATCGCCTTTTAAAAGCCAGGCGCGCGCGTAGGACGGAGAGGTTTGCAGCGTCCGCTCCAGGCCGGCCAGCGCGTCCGCGAGGCGGCCGGCCTTAAAAACCGCCAGGGCGCGCCAGTAGCCGTAGGCCGCGGCGCCGGGCTTGAGCCGCGCGGCTTTTTCAAGATCGTCCGCGGCGCCGGCATAATCTTTTGTATCGTATCTGAGCCGGCCGCGCTCGAACCATACCGCCGCAGCCGCGGGACCGGCGTTCAGCAGCAGATCCAGGTCTCCGAACGCCGCCGCCGGGTCGCCGAGCTTGATGGAAACCAAAGCGCGCTGATACCTTGCCAGCCCGAGTCCCGGATCCAGCTGTATGGCCCTGGAAAGGTCGCTTCCGGCGCCGGCATAGTCGGAAAGTTTATAACGGGCTATGCCGCGGTTAAGGTAAGCCTGAGCATAGGAGGGATCTGCGTCCAGGGCGGACGACAGATGCTTGACGGCTTCCGCATACTCTCCCGCGTCCAGATACAGCGCGGCAAGGTTATTGCGGGCCGGACCGTAGGAGGGGTCCAGCTCTATGGCCCTGCGATAGTCGTACGCGGCCTTCTGCTTGTCCCCCAGTTTCTCATAGACCATTGCGCGGGAGGTGAGCGCTTCCGGATACCGCTTCTTAAGCAGTATGGCCCTGTTATACATTTCTACGGATTCCATGGCCCGGCCGGACAAAGCCAGGCGGTTTCCCCGCTCGAAATAATATTCCGGCGCCCTGTTGCAGGCGGCCGCTAAAAGGACCAAAATAAGAACGAGCTCATGCTTCATAAAGTTCGGGAACCGGCGGTCTCGCAGCCCCCGGTCCTCATGCCTAAGGTCAAAAGGACCGCACCGGCCGTTATCGCGCTGTCGGCGATGTTAAAGACCGCCGGGAAAAAAGAAAGATCGAAAAAATCCACCACAAAACCGTAAGCCAGCCTGTCGTAAAGATTCCCCAGGGCCCCGCCCAGCACCAGAGCGAGGCCCGCTGAAACGGCCGGGCCGCGCCCGGAACACTTCCGCCTGAAAACAAGCAGGGCCGCGATAAGTACCGCGGAAAAAACTATAAAAAAATCATTGCTGTCCCTGAACATGCCGAAAGCCACGCCGGTATTCTCGACATAAGTGAGCTTGAAAAAAGGCAGGACCGGCTCCGATCCGGGATACAGATATTTGAGGACCAGCGTCTTGGACAGGCGGTCCAGAAAAAAAACAGCCAGGATCAGCGCCGGATCGAGCGCCCTGATAAAAAGGCCCGGCTGCGCCGTGGTTTCGCGGACATGCTTGAATATACCCATAAACTCCGGTTCAGCTCTTAAGGAGCGCTTCGGCGCAGCGGCCGCAGACTCCGGCGTGCTGCGGGCCGTGCGCGCCTATATCCGTCGTCCACCGCCAGCACCTCGGGCACTTGTCGCCGCCCGCATGTTCCACCCGCACTTCCAGTTCCCCGGCGCCCGGGTCGAACTCCAGCGCGCAGGCTGAAACGATCAGCACCTGGGGCCAGAAAGGCAGGGTCTCCGAAAGGAACTTGTTCATGCCGGGGCTGGAAGTACGGAACACAACGCCGGCTTCGAGCGAAGAGCCCACCACGCCCTCGCGGCGGCGCTCCTCTATGGCCTTGGTGACGGTTTCGCGCAGGGCCATGATGCGCGCCCATTTTTCCCCCAGCGCGCGGTCCAGCCGCGAAGCGGGAAATTGCGGATAATCGGCCAGGAAAACGCTTTCCTCAGCGCCCGGCGCGATCTCGGACCTGAACGCCTGCCAGCCTTCTTCGGCCGTGAACGACAAGACGGGGCTTATCAGCTTCAGCACGGCGCACAGGATGTCATAAAGAGCCGTCTGCGCCGACCGTCTTTCCAGGGAATCGGCGCTGTAAGTGTACAGGCGGTCCTTAAGGGCGTCCAGGTAAAACGCCGAAAGGTCGAGGATGCAGAAATCCGTTACGGCGCGGATAGCCTGCCTGAACTCGAAGGCCTCGTAATGCTTCCGGACCGCGGCGGAAACCTCGGCCAGCCGCATAAGCATATAGCGGTCAGGTTCAAGAAGCCGGGCTTCCTCAAGCTTGTTTTCCGGTTTAAACCCGTTCAGATTCCCCAGCAGATAACGGATGGTGTTGCGGATCTTGCGGTAGGTATCGATGGGCCCGGCCAGGATCTTCTCGGAAATGCGCACATCCTCCGAATAATCGCACAAGGCGACCCACAGACGCAGGATCTCGGCGCCGTACTTGGAGATCACTTCCTGCGGGGACACGACATTGCCGGCGGATTTATGCATGGCGCGGCCGTTCTCATCCAACACCATGCCGTGGGTCAGCACGGCGCGGAACGGCGGTTCCCCCAGCAGGGCCACCGACGGGATAAGCGAGGTCTGGAACCAGCCGCGGTGCTGATCGGAACCCTCCAGATACAGGTCGACGGGCAGGAAGTTCCCAGGACCGAGCATCCCGTTCTTCACCACGGCGTACCAGCTGACGCCGGAATCCAGCCAGACATCCAGGATATCCTTTTCTTTGGAGAATTCCGTTCCGCCGCAGGAACATTTATGCCCCGGCCCCATCAGTTTTTCAACGGGCTCTGAAAACCAGAAATCGCTGCCTTCGGCGTAAACGCGCTCTTCCATGCGTTTGAGGAAGGCGGAGTCGGTCCGGACCTTGCCGCATTCCTTGCAATACACCGCTATTACCGGCGTGCCCCAGTAGCGCTGGCGCGACAGGCACCAGTCTGGACGGGTTTTAAGCATGCCGATCATGCGGTCATGTCCGGTCTCCGGCAGCCAGCGCACGCCGTCGGCGGCCTTCATAAGCTTGCCGCGAAGGCCGTTCAGGTCCACTTTAAGGAACCACTGTTCGGTGGCGCGGAAGATCACGGGCTGTTTGCAGCGCCAGCAGTGCGGGTAGCTGTGCTCTATCTTTTTGTGGCCCAGCAGAAGTCCGTCGGCCCGCAGGGTTTCCACGACCTTATCGTTGGCTTCAAAAACCTTCAGGCCCTCGAAGATCCCCGCGTCGGAATTGAACCTGCCGTCTTCCTTGACTGGGCAGAAGATGTCCAGGCCCCATTTCTTGCCGGCGTGAAAATCTTCCTCGCCATGCCCCGGGGCGATATGCACGATCCCGGTGCCGGTGGACATATCCACGAAATCGGTAGAGATGATAGTTCTGGGGAAACGGCGGCTCTCCGGCAAATGCGCCGCAAGGCAATGTCCGTACTTCAGGCCCACCAGCTTTTCACCGGATATCAGCCCGCCTTTGGAGGCGTTAAGGCCGGTCTCGGCCAGGAAAGCGTCAGCAAGTTTGTCGGCCACTACCAGACATTCCCCGTCCGCGTCCAGCAGGCGGTAGTTTTCTTCTTTCGAAACGGCGGCCGCCATGTTGGACGGCAGCGTCCATGGCGTGGTGGTCCAGATCACGATGGCAGCCCGGCCCGGAGCCGCGGCGCCGAAAAGGCCGGACGGAGGGTCCTGGAGCGGGAATTTAACATAGATGGACGGCGAGGTCTTGTCCTTGTATTCCACCTCGGCGTCGGCCAGGGCGGTCTCGCAGGAAACGCACCAGTAAATGGTCTTCTTATCGCGATGGATGTAGCCTTTCTCCATCAGTTCGCGGAAAGCCCTTATTACCGTGCCCTCGTAGGCGTTGGACATGGTGATATACGGTTTATCCCAGGCGGCGAACACCCCCAGCCGCTTAAAGCCCTCGCGCTGGATGTCTAGAAACCGCCCGGCGAAATCGCGCGCGCTGCGCCGGAAAGCGGGGACATCCTCTATGTGACGCTTCCCCATCTTCATTTCTTTCAGAAGCGCCTGCTCGATCGGAAGGCCGTGGCAGTCCCAGCCGGGCACATAAGGGGAGTAGTAGCCCATCAGGGTATGGGACTTCACCACGATATCCTTCAGGATCTTATTGAGCGAGGTGCCTATATGCAAAGGACCGTTGGCGTACGGGGGACCGTCATGCAGGATAAAAGGCTTGGCTGCGCGGCGCTTTTCAAGCATTTTGCCGTAAAGGTCCATTTTAGCCCAGGCCTCAAGAATACCGGGTTCTTTCTTAGCAAGGTCCCCCCGCATAGAGAAAGAAGTATTAGGCAGGAAAACCGTCTTGGAATAGTCCGCATTTTCAATAGTCATTTATAGCACCCTCGCGCGTTATGAATCAACCTGAATTATACTAAATAAAAAAGGAGCCAGCCTCCTTTTGGGCATTTTTGAACTAAAAACATCAAAAAGGAGGCTGGCTCCTTTTGACTCTTTTTGAGTTTTTTTGTGCTACAATTTGGGTATGCCACGGAAACCAAGGATTTTTTTCGAAAACGCCCACTACCATGTAACGGACAGGGGCAACGACAAGCACGATATTTTCGTAGATGACCTTGATAGGCGGGAATATCTGAAACTGCTTGGGCAAGGAAAACGGGATTTTGGATTTTTGATCCCGGCCTACGCCTTACTGACAAACCATGTACATCTTTACCTAGTTACTCCCAAAGCTAATCTGGGAGAGGCCATGTTCTGGCTGAACAATACATACTCCCACTACTTTAACCACCGACACGGAAAAAGCGGTCACCTGTTCGAGGGAAGGTACAAATACAAACTTATACAGTGGGACCGCTATTCCATGGCTTTGGCCCGTTACATACACTTAAACCCGGTCAGGGCAGGGATAGTAAAATCTCCGGAAGACTATGAGTGGTCAAGCCACAGACAATACCTCGCGCCGTGGGCAGGCGGACTTTCCGACCCGTCCCTGGTCCTGGATCTCTTTGGCAGCACGCACGATACCGCGCTTGCCGGCTACACAGCATTCATGAACGAACCGATCCCCCCGAAATTGTGGCGGATTTTTGACAAGAACCGCAACGCCGTTCTCGGCTCCCCCGACTTCCGCAAAGCCCACTCCCCCCATTAAAAGGAGCCTGGCTCCTTTTGACCTGTTTTGGCCTCAAACCCCTTAAAAGGAGGCTGGCTCCTTTTGAGGGGTTCCTTTTTGGGAGGGTTATTCGGTTTTTAGGAGGGAGATCTCTATGCGGCGGTTTTTGGCCCGGCCTTCTATGGTGGTGTTTTCCGCTACCGCGCGGTTTTCACCATAACCGCTGCCGGCGAGTTTCTTGGGGTTCATCCCCGTTTCTTCCAGGAATTTTATGACGCTGTAGGCCCTGGCCATGGATAGTTCCCAGTTGGTGGCGTAACGGCCTTTATGTATCGGGACATTGTCGGTATGGCCCTCGACCAGGACATCGTTGGGTAGTTTTTTAAGTTCCTCGGCTATGGGTTTAAGGACCTCCTTGGCCCTCTCCTTCAGGTCGGCCTTGCCGGAGTCAAAAAGCACGGCTTCGGTGAGGACAAGTTTCACCCTTCGTTCGTTGGAATCGATCTGGACCAGGCTGGACATCTGGTTGTTCTCCATGCTCTTTTTGATCTTATCGGCTACGGTGTCCTCCTGTTCCTGGACTTTGGCGCGCTCTACGCGCCTGTCGTCGGCCTTGCCGCCGAAAGCCTTCTGGATATTGACCAGGGATTCCTCATATTTGCGGCTCTTGGTCTTGTCGGTCCTGGCTATGGAAAAAGAAAAAAGAACGAGAAAGAATATCATCAGGTAACTCATAAGGTCGCCGTAAGTGACGGCCCACAGAGCGCCCTTATTCAACTGGTTTTCCAGCTCATCCCGCCGGCTTCTGTATATCATGAAATCGTCCCCGTCGTTCTTCTCAGGCGCCCGGTCCGGATCTGATCTTCTTCAGATTCGTCTCTATCTCCGCTTTAGCCTTGGCGAGGGCAAGGGCGGCATTCTCCAGCTCGGCGATCGACATTTCCGCGGACTCGAAACTTTTCCGCATCATGGCGCCGGAAACCCCAAGTATCGAACCCATGTTTATCGAAGCCGTTCCTTTGACGAACGCCTTCAATCCTGCCAGCACGCCGGAAAGCCGTTCCTCGACCGCGGCAATATTTTCCGAAACCGCGGAGATCGCGGACAGGTTCGAGACCGACAACCCGTATATTTCGGTAACTTTTTTCAGCTGCCCGGCGTTTTCAGCCCGGGCGTCCGCGGCCGCGGCCGCTATCCTCTCGCGCAGCGCTCTTTCTAGCTCGTCCCGCGTCCGCGCGTTTTCGCTTTTTACGCCGGCTTCAAGGGCGTCCAGTTTAACGCCGCCGTCCCTGGACAGCATGGCAAGGCCGTCTATATGACCGATCACCAGTTTTGAAAAAACATCCACGCGCTCCCGCTCGTCAAGCGCGGATGCGTCCACATGTTTTATGAGCGCGGCGCCGGCTTCGGCGAAGGCCTCGCGGACCGAGGACAGCACATCTTTTTTAATTTCCGCGATGATATCCTGAACCTGTTCCTTTCCAGCGAAAGCCTCGATATGCAGCTGCCTTATATCAGAAGCGAAACCGGTAAGACGCGCGTCGACGGACGCGGAGAATTCACGGACGCGGGTTTCCACGCCCAGAACGACATCCGGGACCGCGTCGAGCCTGGCGGTTACGGCTTTAAAGGAGGATTCAAAGGGGCTTAACCGCTGTTCCAGCGCGGCCTCCATTATTTTACAGCTGTCGGCGGCCATCTCCGCCGGCTTTTTGGAGATCGCCGTGTAAAAATCCATCAACTTCTTTTCCAACTCTTCCACGCGGCTCCAGGATTTTTCCAGCTGGTCGTGCATCTGGCGGTCCAGCTCGGAATACTTCTGCTGTTCCCGCACGACTTTAAGCAGTTCCTCGATCTCGCGCCGGGCGCCGATCTTGGACTCCTCGATATTTTTCATCTGGACGGAGGAGACCATGGCGCTGCGGGTAAATTCCTCCAGTCGTTTGTCCAGCTCCCCTATCCTGGCCAGCAGGGATTGCACGGTCATCTCCTGCGCCCTGGAAGCGCCCGGCGGGGGCGGAGGCGGAGCGGACGGCTTCAGGTATTCCCCCATCTTTTTTTCAAGCTGGCCAACGATATTTTTTTCCATGGCGTCGATCTTCTGTTTTAACGCCGCCACATCCTGGTCCTGAGCGGCCGGCCGGGGCGAAGGCACGGGCCCCTGCGCGAACGACGGGGGAGGAACGGGGTTCAAACCCGCAAAAATGGAGTCTTTCTTTTCCATAAATCTTCCACGGAACTATCAGCGCAGCTTCAGACCGCGGCCAACCGCTCCGGTTTCGGCGGCTCGGGCCCGCCTGCCGCCGGACCGGACAGCATCACGACCTCGCTTTCAAGCGGATTAGCCACCCGCCCTTCCTTCATCAGCGACAGGGCCGTTCCCACCAGCTCTTCCACC